>OGQF01000873.1_pt1 | contig 23723 bp, 22 predicted proteins | sample 1553141 | NCBI WGS metagenome assembly OGQF01 (sample SAMEA2580005, study PRJEB22360) | human gut metagenome | biome: human gut; feature: human-associated habitat; material: faeces | place: Denmark | collected 2008/2010
TAAAGATAGATGTTTAATGTTTGAAAGGTGGATTTATTAATATGAGAATAGCTGTAGCAATAGATGGACCAGCAGGTGCTGGTAAAAGCACAATTGCAAAATTAGTAGGTAAAAAGTTTGATTTAATGTACATAAATACAGGAGCAATGTATAGAGCTGTTGCTTTATCAGCCAAAAGAAATAATATTAAAACAACAGAAATTGATTCATTAATGAATATGATTGATAAAATGGAAATGCATTTTGAAAATGATGATTTAATTTTAAATGGAGTTAATATACAAGATGAAATAACACTTCCAGAAATAAGTGAAATAGTATCGCAATATGCATCAATTCCAGAAGTAAGAAGCAAGCTTGTTGTCTTACAAAGAAAAATGTCTGAAAAATATAATGTTATTATGGATGGAAGAGATATTGGAAGCGTTGTATTTCCAAATGCTGATGTGAAGTTTTTCATGACGGCTTCTCCTGACGTGAGAGCTGAACGGCGATTTAAAGAGCTTAAGGACAAGGGAGTGAAGGTGAGTTATGAAGAGGTGAAGGCAAATGTAGAAAAACGTGATTATATAGATTCTCATCGGGAGGTGAGTCCTTTGGTTCAGACGGAAGATGCTGTGGTTGTTGATAATAGCTGTATGACGATTGAGGAGGAGGTTGAAATGATGGTGAAAGTCATTGAGTCCAGGAGATAGGGAAGATAAGTGCACGACGTTATAAGAGTATAAAGAATGAAAGTAGAGATAGATGAACATTCAGGTTTTTGTTTTGGTGTAGTGAATGCTATACGAAAAGCGGAGCAGGAGTTGGAGAAAGGAGCTCTTTATTGTATCGGTGATATTGTGCATAATAGCTTGGAAGTGGAGCGTTTGAAGGCGATGGGGTTGCAAACAATTGAGCATGATGATTTTGCTAGATTGAAAAATTGTCGGGTATTGTTTAGAGCACATGGAGAACCTCCTGTATCTTACCAGACGGCCCATGAAAATGGTATAGAGATTATAGATGCATCGTGTCCGGTGGTATTAAATTTGCAAGAAAGAATACGTAAATCCTTTGAACAAACTCGGAAAGAAGGAGGGCAAATAGTGATATATGGTAAACGAGGACATGCAGAGGTTGTGGGGTTGGTGGGGCAAACCAATGGAGAAGCTTTGGTTGTGGAGAAAGAGGATGATATAAAACAAATTGATTTTAGCAGGCAGGTGATATTGTTTTCACAAACAACTAAAAGTTTGGAAGGCTTTCAGAAAATTGCGGATTTGTTGAAGGAAAGGGGGGGGGGTCTGGTGGTGGTTCACGATACTATTTGCCGAAAAGTGGCGAATAGAATACCGCAGTTGCGAGATTTTGCCGGACGTCATGATGTGGTAATTTTTGTTAGTGGGCAGAAAAGTTCAAATGGGAAGCAGTTGTTTGCCGTTTGTAAAGGGATAAATCCTCGAAGTTACTTTGTGCAAAGTGTAGAGGATTTGCGTCCAGAGATGATTGCAGGGGCTGAAACAGTTGGAATCAGTGGAGCAACATCAACACCACGGTGGATTATGGAGGACATACAACATAAAATAGAACTACAATAGATTTACAAATACTTATAAAGATTATGGGAAAGATTAAAAGAATCGGAGTCCTGACTTCGGGAGGAGATGCACCGGGAATGAATGCAGCGATTAGAGCTGTGGTGCGTGCTGCAATTTTTAATGGTTGTGAGGCTTATGGTATTTATGGCGGTTATCAAGGTTTGATTGAAGGTGAAATAAAAAGATTGCGTTCTCATGATGTAAGCAATATTATTCAGCGGGGAGGAACTATTCTGAAATCAGCTCGTAGTGTAGAGTTCCGTACTCCAGAGGGAAGAACAAAGGCTGCTCAGGTTTTAGCTGAACATCAGATTGACGCCCTTGTGGTGATAGGTGGGGATGGTTCGTTTACAGGTGCTAAATGTTTGGTTCAAGAACATGATATACCTATTGTGGGAATCCCAGGAACAATTGATAATGATTTGTACGGTACAGATTCAACAATCGGATATGATACAGCTGTAAATACAGCTATTGAAGCTGTTGACAAAATCAAGGATACTGCTAGTGCACACAACCGTTTGTTTTTTGTGGAGGTTATGGGACGTGATGCTGGTTTTATTGCTTTGCGTACAGCAATTGCTACTGGGGCAGAAGCAGTATTGGTGCCGGAGGTTGAAACTGATTTGACAGATTTGTATCATTTTATTGAAAAGGATTATAACCCTAAAAATTCAAGTGGTATTGTCATTGTGGCAGAAGGAGATAAATCTGGAGGAGCCTATAATATTGCAGAAAAAGTTGCACAAAAGCATCCTGATTATGATATCCGTGTGTCTGTGTTGGGACATATGCAGCGTGGTGGTTCTCCATCTCAGTTCGACCGAGTGTTGGCAAGTCAATTAGGAGTTGCAGCTGTGGATGCTTTAATGGATGATCAGAAGAGTATCATGTTGGGAATTATGAATAAAGAAATTGTTCATGTTCCTTTTAATAAAACAATAAAACATACAAAGAATCTGAATCCAGAATTGTTGTCGTTGGTTAGGGTTCTGTCTGTTTAATGTGGTTTGCCGACGTTATAGTACCCCTTGCTGTAGATGGTGTGTACACCTATGCAGTGCCTGATACTCTTGTGGGTATGATAAAGGAAGGTTCGTTGGTATTGGTTCCTTTTGCCGGGAACAAAAAATATACGGCATTGGTGATGAGGATGCATGAGTTGAAGCCTGAAGGATATGAAGTGAAGTTGATAGAGGGTATAGCGGAAGAGCAAGTCAGGTTGTCAGCTATGCATCTTAAATTCTTATTATGGGTTGCCAATTACTATATGGCAACTGCGGGAGAGGTGATGAAGGCTGCTTTGCCAATAGCCTTTCGTTTGGAGAGTTATACGGCTGTAGCAAGGACTGAAGTGGAGATTGATTATGCCGTATTGACGAATAATGAACGGGCATTGTTGGAATTTTTGCAACCTAATGCATATGTGGCGTTGAAAGATGCAGAGAAGTACCTAAAAATCCGAAATGGGATGAATGTAGTGAAGTCTCTTTTGTCTAAGAAGTATGTACAAATCAAAGAGACTGTCGATGAAATGTTTCGGGAGAAAACTATGGCTTTTGTGTGTTGGCAACGACATTTTAGTGAAGTTGAGCTAGGCAAAATATTAGATGGTCTGAAACGGGCTCCTTCACAATATAAGATGCTATGCAAGTGGATTGAGGAGGGAAAAGAGGAAATGGAGCGTGTGGACTTCCTTTATAAAACTGGGGGGAGTGCAGCGGTATTGAAAGGGTTATGTGAAAAGCAGATTTTGTGTGTGCAAGAGCGTGTGGTGAGTAGATTGGGGCAACAAGTAGGTGTTGCTAAGTTTAGTGAATTATCTGAAGAGCAGAGTGGTGCTCTAAATAAAATTCATGGCTATTTTCGAGAGAAAGATTGTGTCTTGCTGAAAGGTGTGACTTCGTCAGGAAAGACGGAAATATATATACACTTGATAAAGGAATGTTTGGCTCGAGGTGAGCAGGTGTTATATATGTTGCCGGAAATTGCTTTGACAGTGCAGATTGTAAAACGTTTGCAGAATGCTTTTGCAGATCAGATTGGAGTGTATCATTCTGGTATGTCAGACCAAATGCGGGCTGAGCTGTGGCGGAAGCAGTGTAGTGATAAACCTTTAGGGTTGGTATTAGGAGTGCGCTCATCTGTGTTTTTACCTTTTTCGCACTTGGGATTGATTATTATAGATGAGGAACATGATACATCATATAAACAAAAAGAACCGGCGCCTCGATATCATGGAAGGGATTCGGCTATTATGTTGGCTAAAATGCATGGTGCAAAAGTTTTGTTAGGTTCAGCAACACCTTCGTTTGAATCTTATCAACATGCAATTAGTGGTAAATATGGATTGGTTGAGCTGAATCAGCGATATGGTGGTGTTTCTTTGCCTCAGATTGTGGTGGAGGATATGAAAGAGTGTCGGAGGAAGAAGATAATGCAGGGAAGTTTTTCTCCTCTTTTGGTGAATGAGATGCGGAAAGCACTAGCGGATAAAAAGCAGGTGATATTATTTCAAAATAGACGAGGCTATTCAACTTATGTACAATGCGAGCAATGCGGTGTTATACCTAAATGTAAGCATTGTGATGTAAGTATGACTTATTATAAAAAACGTAATGTGTTGGTTTGTCGGTATTGTGGTGCTATAATACCGATGCGGCAATGTTGTTCAGAATGTGGAACTGGGCATTATAAAGAGAGAACGCCTGGTACTGAGCGCATAGAAGAAGAGGTAGAACGACTATTTCCGGAATGTCGGGTGGCTCGGATGGATTTGGATGTAATGAGTAGCAAGAGTCGTTTTAGACATGTGGTGGATGATTTTGAGCAAGGAAAGACAGATGTGCTCATCGGCACTCAGATGGTGACTAAGGGGTTGGATTTTGAAAATGTCAAGCTAGTCGGTGTCATGGATGCTGACAGTATGGTGAATTTTCCGGACTTTCGAGCTGAAGAACGGTCATTTTGTATGCTAATGCAAGTTAGTGGTCGGAGTGGTCGTAAAGGGGAACAGGGGAAGGTGGTGATTCAAGCTTCTAATGTCAATAATCGAGTGTATAAAATATTAAAGGAGGGAGATTATTCTTTATTTTTTCGGCAATTGTCAGTTGAGAGGCAGTTGTTTATGTATCCTCCATTCGGGCGGTTGATACAAGTAGAATTGAGACATAAGGATGTTGTTGTATTGCGGAATTCTGCAAATTGGTTGGCTGGTAAATTGAGAGAAAAATTAAATCATCGTGTCTGTGGACCGGCAGTGCCAGAGGTTGGGCGTATTGGCGGAGTATATCGTTTGGTGATTTTATTGAAGATTGAGCCTGCAACGTCATGTGTCGCTATTAAAAAATTTTTGAAAGAAAATTTTTTGGCAATGAAAAAATTAAAAGATCTGGCTACAGTTAGAGTGTTTTGTGACGTTGATCCATAAAAATTTAATAACGAAAAATATTGAGAGATGAATTTAGATACATTGATGTTAGTTGCATTTGGAATATTTATTGTGTTGCTGGTTTGGCGGGCAAGGGAACGATTGAAAGAAGGTTCAGAAAATCATGAATATAAAATAAATAAAACAAAATCCGTATGGGATATTCCCCGTAAGTGGTGGATGATTGTTCAGGTGGTTATTTTGAGTGGATTATTGTTTTATATGTTACCTTTATTATGGAAAGATTTTCAGTCATTGGAGGAGTGTGATGTTGTACAAGTGGCTTTGCGTTGTTTAGTGTTTATATTCACAATTTACATTTTGTTTGTCAGGATAGGGAAGTGGTTAAAGGAGCATCGGACAAACTCCAAATAGACTTGCTTATTTTTTTTGCAAAACCTTAAATGGATGATTAGAAATTTTTAACGCTTTGTTATTTAACATTTGGGATATGAATTCCTAACTTTGGCGGTAGACAAAGAAAATAGAGAAATTTGGTAAAACAAATTTTGTGAGATTACGTAATAGGAAATAAATAATGATATAACACATAAAATTTAAAGTGATGGATACTGTTGACATAAAATCGTTGAATGAGCGCATACAGCAGGAAAGTTCTTTTGTTGATATGATCAACATGGAGATGAACAAAGTGATTGTTGGACAGAAGCATCTTGTAGAAGGTCTTTTAATTGGTATGCTTTCAAATGGGCATATATTATTGGAGGGTGTACCAGGATTGGCAAAAACGTTGGCAATTAATACACTTGCAACAACAATTGATGCTAAGTTTAGCCGTATACAGTTTACGCCAGATCTTTTACCGGCAGATGTTATCGGTACCATGATATATTCACAGAAACGTGAGGAATTTGTTGTTAAGCAAGGACCTATTTTTGCAAATTTTATTTTGGCCGATGAGATTAACCGTGCTCCGGCGAAAGTACAGTCGGCTTTGTTGGAGGCAATGCAGGAACGTCAAGTGACAATTGGGGATATGACTTATAAATTGGAAGAACCATTCCTAGTTATGGCAACACAGAACCCTGTAGAGCAAGAGGGTACTTATCCATTGCCAGAGGCGCAAGTTGACCGTTTTATGTTGAAGGTGGTTATTGATTATCCGAAGAAAGAAGAAGAAAAATTGATTGTTCGTCAGAATATGGAAAAATCATTTCCAAAAGCTACAACAATCTTAAAGCCGGCAGATATTGTTCGGGCACGTGAGGTTGTGAAAGATGTGTATATGGACGAAAAAATAGAAAAGTATATTATTGATATCGTTTTTGCAACTCGTTTTCCACAAGAGGCTGGATTGGATAAATTTACCAATATGATTTCTTTTGGAGGTTCGCCACGTGCTAGTATTTCTTTGGCTAAAGCAGCAAAAGCTTATGCATTTATCAAGAGAAGAGGTTATGTGATTCCAGAGGATGTACGTGCAGTATGTCATGATGTATTGCGGCATCGTATTGGATTAACCTATGAGGCAGAAGCAAATAATATAACTAGCGAAGATATCATCAATGAAATTCTGAATGCAGTAGAAGTTCCTTAGCAGATGCTTTTACTGTTGCAGAGAATTTTGATGAATGAATAACGATGAATGATAGAAAATGGAAACTTCAGAACTATTAAAGCGGGTCCGGACAATAGAAATAAAAACCCGGGGATTGTCTAAAAATATATTTGCAGGGGAATATCACTCGGCTTTTAAGGGTAGGGGTATGACTTTCAGCGAGGTACGAGAGTATCAATATGGAGATGATATCCGTAATATAGACTGGAATGTAACTGCTCGTCACAATAAACCGTATATCAAGGTATTTGAGGAAGAACGAGAATTGACTGTGATGTTGATGATTGATGTTAGTGGTTCTCGTAATTTCGGTACTGTAACTAAATTGAAGAAAAACCAGATAACGGAAATTGCTGCGGTTATTGCTTTTTCTGCCATTCAAAATAATGATAAAATCGGTGTTATCTTTTTTTCTAATAAGATAGAAAAATTTATTCCGCCCAAAAAAGGTAGAACTCATATTTTGCATATCATCCGAGAGTTGATTGATTTTTATCCTGAAGATAAACAGACGAATATAGAGCAGGCATTACAGTATATGACAAATTCTATCAAGAAACGTTGTACTTGTTTTTTGTTGTCAGATTTTATGGATGAAAATAATTTTTCTCATGCCTTGGCTATTGCTAACCGAAAGCATGATGTGGTTGCGCTACGAGTTTACGATCCGCGTGAAAATGTATTGCCACCGGTGGGCATGATGTTTTTGACGGATGCAGAGACTGGAGAGCAAATGTGGGTAGATACTTCGGATCAAAAAGTAAGAGATGGGTATGCGAAATATATGGCTGATTGGGAAAGAGACTTAGATGTGACTTTTAAACGGGCCGGAGTAGATGTCGCTAATATACGTGCTGATGAAGATTATGTTAGAGCGTTGATGACGTTGTTCAAAAAAAGAGCTTAGTGTATGTCGGATTGAAAAATCGATTCTTATGAAGCAGATATTATTATATATTTTTTTGATGGTATGTATCGGAACTTTGAATGCTCAAGATTTTGAGTATGGGGTGGAGTTGGATACAAACTATATGTTGATAGGCGATCAGCAACATCTGACGTTTAAAGTGAGAAGTGCACCGGGAATAAAAATTGTGTTTCCTCAATTGAAAGATACTGTAGTGCAGGGTGTTGAGATTATTTTAGGACCGTCCAGAGATTCTGTTCCGGAAAATGATGGCAGATGGTTATATAGAGAGAAGTATGTAATTACTGCTTTTGATACAGGTATGTATGTGATTCCTCCGATGCTTATTACAATTGAAAGTGATGAGTTTAATAATGTTTTGCGTACTGATCCTGTAGGGTTTGCAGTAAATACATATGAAGTGGATCCGCAAAAAGGGAATTATGATATTGTACTTCCTTATGCTACACCATGGACTTTTTCCGAGGCTTTGCCATATATACTTTGGTGTTTGCTGGGAATTGTTATAGTGGTGGCAGTGTGGTTTCTATGGCGGAGATATAAAAAGCATAAGCCTTTGTTTACTCCTCAAAAGGAAATAATTCCTCCCTATGTGTTGGCAATGCAGTCGTTGGATGAAATCAAGAGAGAAAAACTTTGGCAGGCAGGTCGGGAAAAAGAATATTATACTCGTTTGACTGACACCGTACGTGCGTATTTAGATGGTGAATTTGGTATTTCTGCCATGGAACAAACTTCGACGGAAACTTTAAAAGCCATGCAAGAGTGTGATAAGATAAATTCTGGCGAATGCAGTAAAATTGCGGATTTATTGACAACTGCAGATTATGTAAAATTTGCTAAGTTCACTCCCTTACAGGATGAAAGTGCCCGTTATCTTGATTCTGTCTATGATTTTGTAAATACAACTCATCTGCGTTTGCAGGCAGAAAAAGTAGAGCAAGAGAAAAAGGAGGCAGAAGAACGTAAATTACGAGAGATTGAAGAAAAGCAAACAACAGATGTTGCCGGAGTTAATAATAATAGTGAAATGAAGTAAGATGTTTGGATTCGAATTTGCAAACCCGAAATATTTTCTATTGTTGGTATTATTGATACTAATGATTTTGTGGTACGTTTTTCGAGAAAAGAAATCGCATGCCGATTTACAATTTTCTTCTTTGCGTGCTTTTAAGGGAATAAAACATTCTGGACGTATTTGGATGAGGCATATCCTGTTCGCTTTAGAGGTGTTAGCAATTGTGTTTTTGGTGATAGCATTGGCTCGGCCTCAAGCAAATAATAGTTGGCAGACTTATACAAGCGAGGGTATTGATATCGTTTTGGCTCTTGATGTTTCTGGAAGTATGTTGGCCCGCGATTTTACGCCAGACCGATTGGAGGCTGCCAAGGAAGTTGGAACTAAGTTTATTTTGGAACGTCCTCAAGATAAAATAGGATTAGTTGTATTTGCCGGGGAAAGCTTTACTCAATGTCCGTTGACGACAGATCAGGCTGTGCTTGTTAATCTTTTGCGAGATGTGAAGAGTGGAATCATTGAAGATGGTACAGCAATCGGATTGGGATTGGCAAATGCTGTTAATCGATTAAAAGAGAGTACTGCTAAATCTAAGGTGATTATTTTATTGACAGATGGTGTTAATAATCGTGGAGCAATAGCTCCTGCAACGGCCGCAGAATTGGCTAAAACGTATGGTATCCGAGTCTATACAATTGGAGTTGGTACTTATGGTGAGGCTCCTTATCCAATTGCAACTCCTTTTGGAGTGCAGTTGCAGAACGTGCCTGTCGAGATTGATGAAGAGGTGTTGCAGCAGATAGCAACTCTTACCGGTGGACAATATTTCCGTGCAACAGATAATGATAAATTGAAGCAGATTTATCAGGAAATTGACCAATTGGAAAAAAGTAAGATTGAAGTGAAGCATTTCAGTAAAAAAGATGAGAAATACTTTGTATTTGGTCTGATTGGTATGTGTCTGTTAATAGCTCAGGCTGTATTGCGTTATACTTTATTAAGGAAGATTCCTTAGAATTTTGTAGTTGGTTTAAATTAAAGATGTATTGCCATGTTTAGATTTGCACATCCAGAATTATTATATCTTTTGCTTGTTATTCCGTTACTTATTGTTTTTTATATAGTGATGGTCAATAAGAAGAAAAAGGCTATAGCTGAGTTTGGGAACCCCGAATTACTAAAACCTTTGATGCCATTGGTATCTTTTAAGCGAGGGGCATGGAAATTTGTAATGATTCTTATTGCATTGATGTTTGTGATTATTGGTGTTGCTGGACCTCAGTTTGGCTCCAAGTTGCAACAGGTAAAAAAGCAGGGAGTGGAGTTGATGGTCGTGTTGGATGTTTCCAATTCTATGTTGGCTCAAGATATAAAACCTAATCGTTTGGAAAAAGCAAAAATGGCAATTTCTCGTATGGTTGAAAAATTGTCGGATGATAAAGTGGGTATGATTGTTTTTGCAGGAGATGCTTATGTACAATTGCCGATAACAACAGATTATTCGTCTGCTAAACTTTTTCTTTCGAATATCAATACTGATATAGTGCCGGTTCAAGGAACTGCCATTGGGGCTGCGATAGATTTGGCTGCAAAATCTTTTACTCCAGAAACGGAAACTTCAAAAGCTATAATTGTAATAACAGATGGTGAAAATCATCAGGATGATGCCGTTGCAGCAGCTCGTGTCGCTCATGAAAAAGGTATTACTATCCATACAATTGGGATGGGTTTGGAACAAGGAGCTCCTATCCCAGAGAAGGGTAATCCGGGACAGTTTATGAAAGACGGTAGTGGGAATGTAGTGGTTTCTAAGTTGGATGAGCAAACATTGCAGGAAATAGCCAAAGCTGGAGAAGGAATGTATGTGCGTGCAAGTAATACGGATGTGGGATTATCGAGATTGCTTGATGAAGTAGGAAAAATGGAGAAGAGTATATTAGAAGAGAAGGTATATACCGATTATGCGGAGAAATATCAATACTTTATTTTGATAGGCTTGTTCTTTATTTTTGTTGAATTCATGATTTTAGGGAGAAGGAATAAACGCCTCATGAAGATAAATATCTTTAAAAGAGAGGGTAAATGATTGATGCTAAATGGTAAATGTTATGATAAGAATTGTAATATTAGTTCTGGTGCTTGTTTGTGGAATGAACATAGCATGGGCGCAGCAGGAGCGTAAGTATATTCGCGAAGGTAATGAATTGTTTAATAAACAAGATTTTGAAAAAGCGGAGGTTGAATATCGTAAAGCCGCTGCTAAAAAAGAGAATTCTTTTGAAGCTGCTTTTAATATGGCGGATGCTTTGTATAAGCAAAAAAAATATGATGAGGCTTTAAAACAATTTTCTGCGTTAGCTGAAAAAGAGAACGATAAAAAACGATTGGGAGAGATTTATCATAACATAGGTAATACTTTACTAGCTATGGAGAAAACCAATGAAAGTATTGAAGCGTATAAGGAATCATTGAGAAATAATCCAACATCCGAAGCAACCAAGTATAATTTGGAATTTGCTCGTCATAAACAGCAACAGAATCAGCAAAATCAACAGAAACAAGACCAAAATCAAGATAAAAATAAGGATCAGAAGGATCAACAAAATCAAGAGAAAAATCAACAAGATCAGAACAAGGACAAACAAGACCAGAATAAAGAACAACAAAATAAAGAAAATAGCGATCAGCAAAACAAACAAAATCAAGATAAAGAACAGCAGCAAGATAAAAAAGACCAAAATAAACAGCAGAATCAACCAAACCAACAACCTCAAGAGCAACAAGGAAAAATTTCTAAAGAGGATGCTGAACGTTTGTTAGATGCTCTGCAACAAGATGAAAAGAATGTGCAGGAGAAGGTCCAAAAACAAAAAGCGCAGGAGCAAAAAGCCAAAAGAATGAAGATTAATAAAAATTGGTAATTTTGCAACTTGGAAGTAGAATTTAATTGAAAGCAGATGAAAATATTTGGAATTATTATATTACTGTTTATTGCCAGCTTTGCTTACTCTCAAGACGTAGAGTTTAAAGCCTCTGCACCGTCAGTCGTTGCAACAGGGGAGCAGTTTCGATTATCCTATACAGTTAATCGGAGTGCTTCAAATCTGAAAGTGCCTACTTTTGAAGGTTTTGAATTATTGATGGGACCGAATACTAGCCAGTCTTCTTCTTTCTCGATGATTAATGGTAAAACAACACAAAGTGTATCTTTTATTTACACTTATCTGATGTTGGGCTCGAAAGAGGGTACTTATACGATTCCTCCAGCAACAATAACTGTCGATGGTAAGCAATATAAATCCAATGAATTAACGATTCAAGTAATAAAAGGTAGTAGTAATTCCAATGCTTCGAATGCGCAATCAGGTCAGCATTCTGGTCAACAAAATGGTTCTGCTGCTATTACTGAAAATAATCTTTTTGTAAAAGTTGACGCTTCAAAACGTAGTTTGTATGTGGGAGAAAGTTTGGTTGCCACAATAAAAGTGTATTCTAAAGTTGGACTTTCTAATTTTGGACGTACGAAATTCCCTACTTTTACAGGTTTTTTAGCAGAAGAAATACCTACACCACAGCGAATTGAATTGGTTCGAGAAACTTACAACGGGCAAATATATGATGTAGGAGTTATTCGCAAGGTATTGCTGTTCCCTCAGCATACGGGTGAAATAACCATAGAGCCTTTTGAACTGGAATGTATTGTTCGCCAGAGATTAGCAGGAGGTGGTCATGGCTTTTTTGATGATTTCTTTGGAAATTATCGTGATGTGCGTGCTATGCGTAGGAGTAAGCCAGTGACAATAACTGTTAAAGGTTTGCCTCAGAATGATAAGCCTGTGGGATTTTCTGGGACGGTTGGAAATATTACGATGTCAACATCATTATCTGCCGATACTGTTAGTGCAAATGATGCGATTATGTATAAGGTAACTTTTCAAGGTAATGGTAATTTGAAATTAATGCAGGCTCCTTCTGTAAATTTCCCATTAGATTTTGAGGTTTATGACCCTAAAGAATTGCGTAATGTAAATGTTACAGAAAATGGATTGTCTGGTTCGGTATCTTTTGAATATGTCGTTATTCCTCGTTATTCTGGCGACTATAAGATTCCTGCTGTACGCTATTCTTATTTCGATTCTAAAACAAATACTTATAAGACGATACTGGGTAAAGAATATTCAATTCATGTTCGTAAAGGAGCTGAAAAAGGAAAAACGAATGGAAATGCAGGAGGTGTAGTACAATCTTTTAAGAAAGAAGATATTCGTCAAGTGGGTGCAGATATTCGTTATTTAAAGTCTGGAGATTTGGGCTTGAAGGCCAAAGGTATCCAGTTTTTTGGAACGTTTACTTATTGGTTGTCTTTATTGATTCCAGCTCTTCTTTTTGTTGTGGGTATTCTTGTAAATCGTCAACGTATTAAAGCAAATGCTGATGTCGCTAGAGTTAAAAATCGTGCAGCAACAAAGATGGCTCGAAAGAGATTAAAGTTGGCAGCTCTCGCAATGAAAAATCACAATGCAGAACAATTCTATGATGAGATATTAAAGGCTTTGTGGGGGTACATGAGTTATAAATTGAATATTGATCGAGCTGAGTTGAATCGAGATAATATAAGCGATATTCTGATGCGCAAGAATGTGGTTGATGAACAGATAAAAGAATTTATTGCAGTGCTTGATACTTGTGAATATGCTCGTTATGCTCCTGGTAGTAGTTCAGCACAAGAAATGGATAAAGTATATACGCAGAGTATTGAGGTGATAACAAAATTGGATAAAAATTTATAAGCAAAGAGATGATGAAAAAGATATTATTGCTTCTAACGGTATTGCTAATCGGTATCAATAGTTTTGCTGCAGCAACCTCTCTGGAAAAGCAAGCTGAGGAATTGTATGCGGCGGGAAGTTATGGAGAAGCTGCTGATATTTATACTAAGATACTTTCAGAGGGTAAAGAATCGTCTGATTTATACTATAATTTGGGTAATTGTTATTATAAATTAGGGGATAATACTCATGCTATTATCAATTATGAAAGAGCATTGTTGTTAAATCCAAGGGATATATCAACGCGTTACAATTTGCAGATGGCTCAAAAGGCAATTGTTGATAAAATAGAAGTGCTGCCTGAATTATTTTTAGTAAGGTGGTATAAAAGTCTTGAAACTGCTTTTTCTGCTGATCAGTGGGGATATATTTCAGTTATGCTGTTTGTCATATTTTTGATAATGGCAACTCTGTTTTTTTATTCCCGTTCCATAGCCATAAAGAAAGTGGGTTTTATTGTTGGAATTGTTATGTTCTTCTTTACTATAGGTTCGATATATTTTGCTGCTAAGCAAAATAATCGTATTTCCCAACGGGAATATGCAATTATTACAGCTCCTAGTGTGACTGTAAAAGGTGCTCCCAATGATAGTGGTACTAGTCTTTTTTTAATTCATGGAGGATTGAAAGTTCGTATTGTTGAAGAATTGGGTGACTGGTATAATATTCGCTTGGCTGATGGAAATGAAGGATGGATAGCCAAGAAAGATATAGAAATAATTTAGTATGGATAATTTTATAGTTTCGGCTCGTAAATATAGACCTGCTAGTTTTGATACTGTTGTAGGTCAATTGGCAATTACTTCAACATTGCGTAATGCTATTATGAATCACCAGTTGGCACAGGCATATCTTTTTGCCGGTCCACGTGGTGTGGGGAAAACGACTTGTGCTCGTATTTTTGCCAAAACAATAAATTGCATGAATTTGCAGCCCAATGCAGAACCATGTAATGAATGTGAATCATGTAAAGCATTTAATGCAGGGCGATCGTTAAATATTCACGAATTAGATGCTGCATCTAATAATAGTGTTGATGATATTCGAGGATTGGTTGATCAAGTACGTATCTTACCGCAAGTGGGAAAATATAGCGTATATATTATCGATGAGGTGCATATGCTAAGTACATCGGCTTTTAATGCTTTTTTAAAGACATTGGAAGAACCTCCTGCACATGCAATTTTTATTCTTGCTACGACAGAAAAGCATAAGATTTTACCGACGATTCTTTCGCGTTGCCAAATTTATGATTTCAACCGAATGAAGGTTGGTGATACCGTAGAGCATCTAAAATATATTGCAGCCAAGGAGGGAATAATAGCAGACGAAGCCGCTTTGGATATTATAGCACAAAAAGCAGATGGTGCGATGCGTGATGCACTTTCTATTTTTGATCAAGTAGTGAGTTTCTGTGGTAGAAATTTGACTTACGAAGGGGTAATCGAGAATTTGAATGTTATGGATTATGATTACTATTTTCGTTTGACTGATTATTTTTTCAATGGGAAGGTGCCCGAAGCTTTATTGCTGTTGAATGAAATTATTGAAAAGGGATTTGATGCCGGAAATTTGATTGCAGGTTTAGGAAAGCATTTCAGAGATGTTTTGGTGGCAAAAGATTCTGCAACGGTTCAATTATTAGAAGTTAGTGCAACAATTAAAGCACGGTATACAGAACAAGCAAAGGTATGTACTATTGATTTTTTGTATGAGGCTCTGAAGGTTATAGAGCAATGTGAAATACAATATAAAGTAAGGATGGAGAAAAGGTTGTGTGTAGAGATAGCCTTTATCCGTTTATGTCAAATTAATGAATTAAAAAAAAAAGCCTGAGGGCTTCTGAATTTTTTGCCTTATTGAAAATAGAAGGCTTTACGGGGAAATTTGGTGAAACAGTTTCTAAAGTTCCAGTTGCTAAGGCTGCAGATACTCCTAAAGTACAGAGTAGTTCTCCAGTTCGCTCTCGGCCGGTATCTTCTTTTAAAATAAAAGATACTTATTCTCAAATGTTGCACGAGCAGCCGGTTGTTGTGAGAGAACAGCAGGAAGAAAAGCATGAGAAGATAGTGGCCCGTCAAGCTATAAATGAGGCTAACGTGCTGGCTGCTTTTGAGCGTTATATTATAGAATATAAGCCAGAGCAAATGGTTGTTATTGCTTTGAAATCTCATCAGCCACTTGTGCAGGGCGAACAAATAACAATATTAGTAGATAATCAATTGCAAATTGATAAGTTGGAAGGTATAAAGATGCATTTCCATCATTCTTTAATGAAATTTCTTAATAACGGATTTATCGCATTAAATTTTGATTTATTTGATGTTGGAGTGACCACTGAAGCGAAGAGATATTATACCTCTAGTGAAAAATTCGAGCATTTTGTAGAATTGAACCCCGTTGTAAACGATTTGAAGCAATTGTTTGGTTTGGAACTCGATTAAATAGAGAGATGGCATTAAACCATCTCTCGTACTTTATTCTTATTTTCGGTTTACATCTCTTGAATTTGCTTGTGCAGTAGGCATTATTACGATATCATTCAGACAAACATGTGCCGGGCGTGTAATGGCAAATATAATCGTGTCTGCAATGTCTTCGTTTGTCAGAGGTGTGAGTCCCTTATAGACATTTTTGGCTGCTGCTGCGTCTCCTTTATAGCGAACAAGAGAAAATTCTGTTTCAACCATACCGGGGGCAATATTTGTAACTTTAATATTATGTTTTAACATATCTGTGCGCATTGCTTTAGATAGTGCATCGACAGCATGTTTAGTTGCACAATATACGTTTCCTCCAGGATAAACTTCTTTACCGGCTATTGAAGCAAGATTTACAATATGTCCGCAATTTTGGGCTATCATAAGAGGGGCAACGGCACGAGTAATGTAAAGGAGGCCTTTAATATTCGTGTCAATCATACGTTCCCAGTCGTCAAGAATGCCTTCTTGGATAGGGCTTACTCCAACAGCAAGACCAGCATTATTTACCAATACGGAAATATTTTTCCATTTATCTGTCAGACTGCCGATAGCTTTATCTACTTCCATAGCTTGGCGAATGTCAAAATTGAGCGTGAGGACATCTACTCCTTTATTGCGTATTTCTTTGGCAAGTGTTTCCAGACGTTCTGCCCGTCTTCCTGTTATGATAATATCAAATCCTGCCTCAGCAGCTTTAAGAGCTGTGGCTTGTCCTATTCCGGAAGTTGCTCCGGTGATGAGTGCTATTTTATTCATTATTGTAAGATTTAGTGCTTCAAATTTATGCTTTTTCGTGTAATTTCTAAACCGTATTTTGAGAAAAGAATGAAAAACGTTATTTTCGCTTTATGCAAAGATTGTATTAAAGCATTTAGGAATAATATAGATTGAACAGATATACTTATGTATAAGGAAATTCAAGTGAGGATGCGCCCATGTGAAGCAGGGGACGAATATGAAGTGAAGAGATATGCAGCAAAGGAATTAAAGATAGCTGCCGAGCGAATTTGTCGTGTGGATGTAGTGCGTCGCTCTATAGATGCCCGCAGAAAAGAGGTGGTTTTTAATATGACATTGGGGGTACATATTGATAAAGAAGAGCATCAGCAAACGGTTTTTGAACCGAATTATCGGGATGTGAGTAATGCCAAACCGGTAGTTGTGATTGGGGCAGGACCGGCAGGCCTGTTCGCTGCTTTACGTTTGATAGAGCGAGGATTACGACCGGTTGTATTGGAGCGGGGGAAAGCAGTAGAAGATAGAAAGAGAGATTTAAATAGTTTGTATAAAACGGGTATTGTAGACGAAGATTCAAATTTTGGTTTCGGGGAAGGTGGAGCCGGGACTTTTTCGGATGGGAAATTATTTACACGTTCTAAAAAACGTGGAGATGTACGGCGTGCGATGGAAATTTTGGTATTTCATGGTGCAGATCCTAAAATATTGGTGGATGCTCATCCTCATGTCGGGACCGATAAACTACCGGGTGTGATTGTAAACATGCGTAAAACAATAGAAAGGTGTGGAGGAGAGATCCATTTTTCAACAAAGGTTACGAATTTGTTGATTCGGGAAAAGCAGGTGTATGGTGTAGTTGCCGGGAATAAAGAGTATGTTGCAGAACATGTGATTTTGGCTACAGGACATTCTGCTCGTGATGTATATAGAATGTTGTACCGTTGTCATGTGGCATTGGAGGCAAAAGATTTTGCTATAGGATTACGTTTGGAACATCCGCAGCATGATATTGATTGCATCCAATACCATTCTGCTGAGGGACGTGGTAAATGGTTGCCTGCTGCAGAGTATAGCTTTGTGACAAATGTAGATGGGCGTGGTGTATATTCGTTTTGTATGTGTCCGGGAGGCGTAGTAGTGCCTGCTGCTACCGGAAAGGAGCAGCAGGTTGTTAATGGAATGTCTTCTTCTGCTCGCAATACTCCTTGGGCTAATTCTGCAATGGTCACTTCTGTCGGACAAGAGGAATTGCGTGCAATGAATTATGAGGGATTGTTTGCCGGCATGGAATTTCAGGAAGCTTTGGAAAGACGGGCTTGGCAAGAAGGTGGAGGTGGCTTATATGCACCGGCACAGGTGTTGACCGATTTCTTGGCAGGAAAAGAGGGTAAAGTATTGCCATCCACTTCTTATAAACCTGGAATAAAGGCATCTCTTATCAGTGAATGGTTTCCTGATATTTTGTGCAACAGATTGAAAATAGGATTATCACAATTTGGTCATAAAGCACCTGGATTTGTTTCAGACAGAGCGTTATTGTTAGGCGTAGAGACCCGAACATCTTCTCCTGTCCGCATTCCACGAAATGCACAGTGTATGCATCCGGAGATAGTTGGATTATATCCTTGTGGAGAGGGAGCAGGCTATGCAGGAGGCATTATTTCAGCAGCAATGGATGGTGAAAAATGCGCTGAAAATATAATTGTATAGTGTCTGATTGTGAAGGAGAAATAAATTATTTGCTCCTTATATATTTTTTTGTGAAATCTGTTGTTTCATTCAATAAAATAACTACATTTGCCAATAGATAAAAGGTTTGAAGTTCTAACCCTAAATTTTATAATCATGAATAAAGCTCAATTAATCGATGCAATTGCTGAAAAAGCAGGTTTGACAAAAGCAGATTCTAAAAAGGCTCTCGAGGCTTTCGTAGCAACAGTTGGAGATGCTTTGGTTGCAGGAGACAAAGTTGCCCTTGTTGGCTTCGGAACATTCTCTGTAACTGAAAGAGGTGAAAGAACTGGAAGAAATCCGCAGACTGGAGATACTATTACAATTCCGGCTAAGAAAATTATTAAATTTAAAGCAGGTGCTGAATTAGCAGAGAAATGCTAATTGTAACTTTGGTATAGAAGAAGGGGTGCTTGGATAAACACCCCTTCTTTTTCATTTTTATGGAGTAAAGATATGGTGCAGAAAATTGAGAATTGGAAAGTGATTTCATCTGAATATATAGCTCACGAACCTTGGTTTACAGTTCGGAAGGATAAGGTACAGTTGCCCAATGGCAGTGTGATTCCGTCTTATTATGTTCTGGAATATCCGGCATGGATTTGCGTAATAGCTGTGACAAAAGATGGGCAATTGGTGATGGAACGTCAATATCGTCATGGACTGGGGCGTGTGGATTATGAACTTTGTGCCGGTGTTGTAGATGATACGGATGCAAATCCGGAAGAGGCTGCCAGACGTGAACTATTGGAAGAAACCGGCTATGGTAATGGTAGTTGGCAATTATACATGAAGGCGAGTGCAAATCCAGGAACTCATAATAACTATACTTACTGTTTTTTAGCAACAGGAGTTGAAAAGGTAATGGAGCGTCATTTGGAGCCTACAGAAGATATTGCCGTTGTGTTAATGGAGCCGGAGGTCGTGAGACATTTGTTAGAAGATAGGAAGATCATACAAGCCATGCATGTAGCTCCTTTGTGGAAGTATTTTGCTTTAAATAATAAATAAACAGCATGAAGACGATCAAAGAACAGGTAACATATTTAAGAGGATTTGTAGTAGATGATAAGAATCGGTTATTCGATCGCCTGATACAGGAAAGGACAGATTATGCCACAGTCGTATTGGAAGATTTATATCAGTCACACAACCAAAGTGCTGTGATGCGTTCTGCAGATTGTTATGGCATTCAGAATGTACATTTGATAGAGAATAGGAATCATTATGATTCTACCTCTACGGTTTCACAAGGGGCAAGAGAGTGGCTGACGCTTCACCGGCATCGGAAGTTGGAAAATAATACACAGGAAACAATAGACCATTTGCGTGCCGCAGGCTATAGAATTATAGCCACCACTCCACATACGGATGATGTATTGATAGAGGACCTTGATTTAGAGCGGGGTCCGATGGCTTTCTTCTTTGGAACTGAGTTGACTGGATTGTCGGATTTGGTGATTTCACAAGCAGACGAATTCGTGAAAGTTCCGATGTATGGATTTACGGAGAGTTTGAATATCAGTGTTTGTGCTGCTTTGGTAATGTATAGTGTGACGCGGCGTTTGCGTGCGAGTGACATTGATTGGCATCTTTCAGAGCTGCGTCGGGATGAAGTGTTGTTTCAGTGGTATTGCAATGCCATCAAGGCTTCTGATGAAATATTGGAACGTTTTAATCGGTAAATATATAATGAATGATGAAAGAGGCAGACGGAACAGTTTGGTGATGTAAAGATTTTGCGCTATCAGGTTCCGATGTTTGAACAATTGAGTGCGCGTGAACGGATTTTTATTTATTATCTCAGTCAAGCAGCTTTGGCTGGTCGGGATATTTTATGGGATCAGAATAATTGTTATAATTTGCGTTTGCGCCGGGTGCTTGAACGGGTGATTAATGATTTCCAGGGCGATAGGACTACAGAGGACTTTCAGGCATTTATGGTTTATGCCAAGAAAGTGTTCTTTGCCAATGGTATTCATCATCATTACTCTATGGATAAATTCAAGCCTTGTTTTACGCAGGCTTATTGGCAAGAATTATTGCGTGCTGTCGGATGTGAAAAGGAAGGACAGGAGTTGGAAAGAATAATTTTCGATCCGGAATATATGTCCAAAAGAGTCTTGTTGGATGCTGATAAGGATTTGATAGTCGGCTCTGCCAATAATTATTATGTCGGAGTCACTCAGAAAGAGGTAGAGTCTTTTTACAAGTCTGTCGGTAATGGGGAACAACCCTCCGTTTCTTATGGATTGAACTCTACTTTGATAAAAGGGGAAGATGGTGTTATCCGTGAAGAGGTATGGAAAATAGGAGGAAAATACAGTAAAGAACTGGAGAGTGTCGTATATTGGCTGGAACAGGCTCTGTCTTTTGCGTGTACCTTACAACAGCAGAAGGCTATGCATTTATTGATAGAGTATTACAAGACGGGGGATTTGCATTTATTTGATGAGTATTCCATAGAGTGGCTCAAGGATACAGAATCATCCATTGATTTTATAAACGGTTTTATAGAGGTCTATGGAGATGCTTTGGCTTATAAAGCCAGTTGGGAAGCGGTGGTGGAAATTGTGGATAAAGAGGCTTGCGAGCGCACCCGTAAATTGGCGGATAACGCTTTGTGGTTTGAACAGCATGCTCCGATTGATAGTCGTTTTAAAAAGTCTGAGGTAAAAGGAGTTACAGCGCGTGTCATGCAGGTAGCCATGTTAGGTGGAGACTGCCATCCTGCCACGCCTATCGGAATAAATCTTCCTAATGCCGAGTGGATACGTGAACGTTATGGCAGTAAATCAGTGACATTGGACAATATAACGTATGCCTATGATATGGCAGCCAGCTCTTCCGGTGTTTTGGATGAATTTGCAGCGAGTGATGAAGAAATTCAATTGGCTCGCGAGTTTGGGTCGTTAGGAAGTAGTCTGCACACCGACTTGCATGAATGTCTTGGGCATGGTTCCGGGAAGATGTTGCCGGGTGTTACTTCAGAAGCTTTGCGTAATTATTATTCGACCATAGAGGAAGCGCGGGCAGATTTGTTTGCGTTATATTATATAATGGACCCGAAGATGGTGGATTTAGGGATTATGCCTTCTTTGGAAGTTGCTAAGGCCGAATATAACAGTTATATCCGAAATGGACTGATGGTTCAGTTGACACGTATTTTGCCGGGTAATCAATTGGAAGAGTCCCATATGCGCAATCGTCAGATGATAGCTGCTTGGGTATACGAGAAAGGTAGAGCTCAAGGTATCATCGAGCGTATCGGGCGAAATGGTAAGACTTATTTCATGATTCATGATTATGAAGGTTTGCGTTGTTTATTTGGTGAATTATTGGCTGAAGTGCAGCGTATTAAATCCGAAGGTGATTTTGAGGCTGCCCGTACATTGATTGAGACTTATGGTGTGAAGGTCGACAGTTCGCTGCATGGTGAAGTGCTGGAACGTTATCGTAAATTAGGCGTAGCTCCTTATGCCGGTTTTATTAATCCGGTTTATAAGCCTGTAATGAATGAAGGGGCAATTGTAGATGTTAAAATAGAATATCCGGATGATTTTCTCAGCCAGATGTTGGCTTATGGAAAATGAGTGATATAAAAATAACCTTCGGTACAATCAGAACCGAAGGTTATACTTTTTTCTATGGATTTTGAGGAATTACAATCCCAATACTGCGGTGCCTTGCTTGAAGAAGATATCTTTCGGAATGTTGGCTCCGGCTATGCGGTCAAGGTCTGATTGCAATGTCGGGGTAACAATACCTTTTTCGTTGACAAGTGTTGCAGCTTTCTGAATATTACCGTCTCCTTCTATGGTGATGTATTCTCCTGCGATTACTTCAATGTCTTTTTTCATTTTGTCGAAATCAACGGTGTAATATCCGGTATTTGCATCACGGGTAATAGCTCCGCTTTCCATAAAATGGTTGAACTGCATCATGTTGGCCTTGCCATGTGCACTGGCAGCTCCGAAACGGGTAGAGCGGAAGATACCTGCAATAAAGGTCACATAGTTTTCCATCAAATCTTTGTTTTTAATTACTCCCCATTCCGCCAGTTTGGTTACGCAATATAAACCTAAGATGTCGGCTTTTCCTTCTTCTATCGAAGTATAGTAATTTTGCAGGGCTGCACGGGTGTCTTGTTTGCCATCCAGTGTATATTTTACTCCCAGCCCATGAGCTACTTCGTGGAACATGGTGTTTTCAAAGAATGCATCAAAATTGACATATTTCTGTTGTTCAGGATTGATGACAAGTTTTGAAATCGGCACGACAATTTTGTCAAATTTAGCCTGCATGGAGTTTTTCAACTGTAATTTACGGCTTCCTTTGGCTGCATGGACACGAGGGTCGTTAGGCAGGTTGATGGCAATGTTCTTGCTTCCTGCGTTGCAGTCTCCGGCGTAGTAAATCACATCGTATGCATTCATGTCTGGGTTAGCGTTAGCTTTTTCTTTTTTATATGCATCGGGTACCGGCAGATTTTCCTGCAGTTTCGGTAAATATTGTGCATATACTGACAGGCGTTTGCTCCAGTCTTTGTCTTTTACCAGAATCTGTCCAGAATGAGAGGCCTTGTATCCAAATAACTGGTCTTCATAGGTTTCAATAGGACCGACAACGAAATCCAGAGTATTGTCTTTCATATCCATCCAGGCTAAGTCGCTGGCCAGGTAGTCATCTGTCAGAAGAGCTTCTGCACGTAATGACAGATATTTTTTCAGACCTTCGTCTTCTGCTAGTTCTGCTGCCTGTTTCAGTAAATCTGCTGCTTTTTTTACCTCTTCCGGATAGGCTTCATGGAAGGAAAGCACAATTAATTTTCCATCCTTGTCTCGACGTACAACGCTGTACCAGTCGGTTTTACGAGGATCTTCCAGCGCTTCGAATTCTTCCTTAGTCATGTCTTTCGGATAGAAGTTGGCACCTGCCGGTTTGGCTCCGACGCCTTCGATGAACGGTTTGTTATCATCCAGTCTGTCCCATGGACCATAGTTGATTGCCAGGTATTTCAAGGCTGCTGAATCTCCGGCGAATTGTTTTAAAAGAGCATCGCGGTCTCCATAAGCATTTTGCCAGAAGATATCTTCCATAATTTCAGCTGTCTGGATTAATAACGGAAGCATTTTCTTTTCGTTTTCAGTCAATTTACTGACATCAGTTGTTAGAGGAAATTCTGCATACTGATCAGCGAGAGCTTGATAAGGACTTTGTTTTGTTTCTTTTTTGGACTCTTTGCATGCAAACACCAGAATCCCTAAAGAGAGGACTAACAGTAGTTTTTTCATGTTTGTAGAATTTAGTTTATAATAAGATTAACGCCCCGATAGGAGCGTTAATCGATACTTGTTTCCTTTTATCTAATTAATGATTTTCGCGAGCCGAGATGATGGCCATGAAA
>OGQF01000882.1_pt1 | contig 23644 bp, 17 predicted proteins | sample 1553141 | NCBI WGS metagenome assembly OGQF01 (sample SAMEA2580005, study PRJEB22360) | human gut metagenome | biome: human gut; feature: human-associated habitat; material: faeces | place: Denmark | collected 2008/2010
TATTTATGTCCGTGAGGGGGCAAACTCACAGAAGCTTCGCACAGCTGAAGAAATGCGCAGCTTTTTTCAGGAGTGTAACAAAATCTTTTTCGACCATATACCCTGCCATTGGTTCAATATCTACACAGATGCAGACGAACAGATGATTAAGGATTTCCGAACAGAAGCCAAACTAAATCCATCCACATCCGATAAACAAATATTTGAGAACTTGGAAATCTGCCCGAACCGGAATTCCATACAGAGGGGATGTTTACGGCAGTGTTCAAACGTCAAATCTTTAACTCTGCTAACTATGACACAGTAAATGGCAGAGTAAATGACATAGTAAATGATACTATAAACGAGAATGAAAAAGCCATTCTTAATCTGCTGGTAATTACTCCCGGCTTAAATGCTTCTGAAATCAGTAGGCATATTAACAAAAGCTTAAGAACGACTATGCGATATATCAAGATTTTACAAGACAAAGGTTTGATAGAATTTAAAGGCGCACCCAAAACTGGAGGATATTATCTATTAATTTAATGGATATTTATGGAACAATTTTTTTTAGAATCAAATTTTTTTACAAACTATTATAATGACAATAACTGTTTGTGTTACGGCTCTTATCTATTGGCATAATAAGGTGGAGAATTGTGACGTAAAGTTTGGTGTGATAGGAGAAATGCATTATTTTTGCACTCTTGATGTTATGTAAAGATGTTGAGTAATGACAGGAGAGTCACGAACTTCTAAAAGTATAAAAAACGCCAAAGTTGCTTTGGCTTTTTATTTTATAAATTTAGTCCTTCAGTTTTTGTCTCGTAAGGTGTTTTTGGATTATCTGGGTGCGGAGGTTTTGGGTTTGAATACAACTGCCCAAAATTTGTTGGGCTTTTTGAATTTGGCAGAATTAGGAGTCAGTTTTGCAATTTCTTATACATTATATGCACCTCTATTAAGAAAAGACGAGCAGACAATTAATGAGATTGTTTCGTTGCAAGGATGGCTGTATCACAGGATTGCATATATAATAATCTGTGGTGCAGTGGTGTTGATGTGCCTTTTCCCTTGGATGTTTGCTAAAGCAGATGTCCCATTCTGGTATGCGTATGCTACCTTCACTGTGTTGCTTTGCAGCTCTTTGTTCGGTTATTTCTGGAATTACCGACAGATAGTATTGACTGCTGACCAACAGGAATATAAAGTGACGTTCAATATTGAGGGTTGCAAGTTATTGAAGATTGCTTTGCAGTTGGTGTTGATAGCTTATTTACCGTATGGATATATCAGTTGGTTGGTGTTAGAGTTTTTGGCAGCGGTGGTGACGATAAGGTTGGTAAACCGGTTATTGAAAAGAACGTATCCATGGTTGAAGACGGATATCAGCAGGGGAGGGGAGTTAAAGTTGCGTTATCCACAGATAATGGCGAAAACAAAGCAGCTCTTTTTTCATAAGATTGGTGGGTTTGTTCTGACACAGACGAGTCCTTTGATTGTTTACGCATTCTCTTCGTTGACATTGGTGGCTATTTATGGTAATTATTTGTTGTTGATAGCAGGTATTTCTCGTTTTTTGGACGCTGTATTTAATAGTATTGGTGCTGGAGTTGGTAATTTAGTGTCCGAAGGGGATAAAAAGAAAATATGGGGCGTTTTTCTGGAATTATTCTCTTCTCGTTTTCTTTTGGTTAGTACTGCCTGTTATAGCGTTTATATATTGACATCGGATTTTATTACTTTATGGGTGGGAGAACAATATTTGTTGGATAATATTACCTTGTTGCTGTTGATAGCGATTATGTATGTTAATTTGATGAGAACGGTGGTAGATGTTTTTATCAATGCTTATGGATTGTTTCAAGATGTGTGGGCAACACTTACTGAAGCGGGATTGAATGTGGGAATGTCAGTTCTTTTGGGCTATTTTTACGGTTTGCATGGTATTTTGTGTGGGGTTTTGCTTAGTCTGATTTTAATCATTTTTATGTGGAAACCTTATTTTTTGTTTCGTGATGGGATGAAAATGTCTATCACTAAATATATAGGCGTTTATTGCCGTTGTCTGTGTATAGGGGTGGTGACTTGGGCATGTGTAGATTGGGTACGGCCGGATATAGAGGTAGAGGGCTGGTTGGATTGGGGGGTAGCAGCAGTCGTGACTGCCGGTTTATTTTTTGTTTTTGAATTATTGCTGCTATGTTGTTTTGATAAAAGTATGCGATGTTTTATTCAACGCTTTTTAAAACTGTTTTGATATGGAGGTGAATCCTAAGGTGTCTGTAATCGTACCGGTTTATAAGGTAGAAAAATTTATTGAGCGTTGTGTACGTTCATTGTTGGAGCAGACGATAGAGGATATAGAGTATATTTTTGTCGATGACTGTAGTCCGGATGCAAGTGTGGAAATATTAGAGCGTGTAATAAAGGATTATCCGGAGAGAGCAGAGTGTATACATATCATCCGTCAGCCGGTCAATCGGGGAGTGGCAGAAGCTCGTTATAGGGGGATGGTTGAGGCGAAAGGCGAATATGTGGCGATGTGTGATAGCGATGATTGGGTGGAAAAGGATATGTACAAAAAAATGTACAGTAAAGCCCAAGAAATGGATGCAGATATGGTAGGGTGTGATTTTTATGAGGAGTATTCCGATCATAGGGTTTATATTTCCCAGTCATTTGATTTGCCTCAGGAAGAATGCATCGAAAAAATGTTGTATGCTTCTATTGGTGGACATTTGTGGAGGAGACTTGTTAAAAAAGAGATTTTGGATCAGTGTGGTTTGCAGTTGTTGTCGGGGGTGAATATGTGGGAAGATTTGGTAATCAGTATAAAAATGCACCATTTTGCTAAAAAAGTGGGTTATGTAAATGAGGGATTATATCATTATGTGCAGTATAATACCGGTTCTTTGGTCCATGCAGTCAGCAGTAGGCAGTTTGAGAGCATACAGATGGCTTGCGGGCTGATGGAGTCTTTTTTGAAAGAGCAGGGTGTTTTTGAAAAGTATCGTCTTGCGTTTTATGAGCGAGCGTTTATTGCTAAATTGAATCTGGTTTTTGTACCGGCTTTGCGTGATTATCAGATGTGGCAAACATATTATCCGGAATCGAACAAGTACATTCGGCATTATCATATAGGTATTCATAATAAGGTACTTTTTACTTTGTTGACCTGGAGATTATATTGTTGTGTTAATTTGCTTTTAGGTATGAAAAAGTTATTCCTAAAAAAGTAAATTAGAAAGCTTTGTTTGGGTATGTGTCAAAATCTATCTATTTTTGCTTTTTGTTTATCATAAAGATGTGTCAATGCTGAGCGGATATTATTAGCAAATGACTTTTGTTGGTATGATTTCTGAAAATATGGTTGGTGTATATAAAAGTCAAGGTATATGGATTTTGAAAGTGGTCTTATTTATAATGTGTTTATAATTATCGCTTGTGGATTGGCTTATTGGACCGAGCGGTCTGGGTATCGTCCGTTGGGATTATTGCTTACATTTGCATTTGTTGTGATATTCTGGGCTATTCGTTATGATATAGGGAATGATTACAAGGGATATATGACTATATTTTATTTGGTGAAATATGGTTATCCTTATGAGGTGGAATTGGGGTATCGGTGGCTGAATAAGTGTTTTGCATGGTCGCAAACAGGGTATATAGGAGCTCTCGGGGTTATGACGATATTAAGCTATTTCTTTCTTTTTAAGATGTTTATCCGAGAAAAGATTCTTACGCTGGGTCTGTTCTTCTCGATGGCTTTTTTATTGCAGTTTATGCTTACCAATCAAGTGCGACAGGCATTTGTTTTGGTGTACTTTCTGTCGGTGGTGCATTATCTGGAAGAGGGAAAATATTGGAAATATATTTTGTCTCTTTTGCCAATGCTATTGTTCCATCTTTCAGTGGTGTTGCTTTTCCCGTTGGTTTTTGTAGTGAAATTGCGGTTGTCGAAAATAACGTGGGCAATAGCTTTGATTGGAACATATATCATGTATTTATTGGGTTTTTTCAAAGAGATTGGTACTAAGTTGATGATGGCATTCCCATTGTATGACCAGTATAAATTGACAGAGCGGATGATGGCTGAAGATGTTGGTTTTTCATCTGTAATGTTGTTTGGACTTTGTGTAGCTCTTTTTATCCTGTTCTTTTCGGATAGCATTAATCGTCCGGTGTTATTGACGATTTATCTGTTGGGTATATTATTTTATAATGTGTTTATAGAATTTCATTTGATTGGGCGTGTTATTTTTTATTTGACCTATTTGAATGTTATTCTGGCATCGGTTTTAGTCAAAAAAGATTGGCATAATGGTGCTGTTTTATTAGGCGTGACCTGGTTGATGTTTTTGTTGTTAGCAGGGAAAGAGCCTGCTTATCACGGCAATCTTCCCTACCAAACGATTTTTGATGTCCCATTAAATAGATATTAGCGAGATGAAGATAATGTATTGTGTCAATAGTACCTTCAATTCAGGAGGGATGGAAAGAATCCTGATGTATAAAGCTAATTATTTGGCAGATGTTTTGGGGTATGAAGTATGTATTGTTACAACGGACCAGCAGAATAAAAGTAACTTTTTCAAGTTCTCGGATAGAATAAAATTTGTAGATTTCGGAATTAATTATGATGCTGAAAAAAACAAAAATTTGTTTGTTCGCTTATTGTTGCAGGGCCTGAAAAAAAGACGTCATAAAAAATGTTTGGCTTCTTTTTTAAATCGGGAGCATCCGGATATATGTGTATCGATGTTTTGTCGGGAAATGGATTTTTTGACTAAAATCAAAGATGGAAGCCGTAAAATATTGGAGTTTCATTTCTCAAAGAATATAAAATTGATTGAAGCTCCGAATAAAATTATTTACTTTGCACAGAAGTTGCGCTTGATAGGTTGGAGAAAAGCCATCCGCAAGTATGACGCATTTGTTGTGTTGACACAAGAGGATAAAGAGGCTTGGGGAAATATGGACAACATTCGTGTGATTCCTAACTTTTTGACTGAATATCCGGAAAAAGAAGCTGCTCTGACGGCAAAACGTGTTATTAGTGTTGGGCGTTTGAGTTACCAGAAAGGTTTTGATTATTTGGTTCAGATTTGGAATCTTGTTCATCAAAAGCGTCCGGAATGGCAGTTGTGCGTGTTTGGAAATGGCGAAGAAGGGGAGCGGAAAAAGTTGGAAGAGATGATTCGTGGCTATGGGTTGGAAAAATCGATTGCTTTGAATCCGGCAACATCGCATATTGGAGAAGAATATTTGAAAAGTTCCATTTATGCAATGACATCACGATTTGAAGGTTTGCCGATGGTATTATTGGAAGTGATGTCGTATGGCTTGCCGATAGTATCCTTCAGCTGTCCTTGTGGACCTAAAGACGTGGTGGCTGATTCGTTTGGTAGTTTGGTCCCTCTTGGTGATATTGAAGGATTTGCGCAAAAGCTAATCGAATGGATGGATGATGAGGATAGACGGCATTTGGCAGGAATAGCAGCGCGTGAATCTGTCAAAAAGTATATGCAATTGCAAGTGATGAAGGTGTGGGATGGATTGTTTCGGCAACTTATCAGTAATTGATTTAATCTTTTGTTATGAAGGTTTCTGTAATTGTACCTATTTATAATGTAGAGGCTTATTTGGAAGCTTGTCTTGGTAGTATTGTTAAGCAAACGTTGCAGGATATTGAAATTATTCTTGTGAATGATGGCTCGACGGATGGATCTTTGACTATTGCCGAGAGGTTTGCTATGAATGATTCGCGTATAAAGCTCATATCTCAGAAAAATTCAGGACAAGCAGCAGCCCGAAATGTAGGCATACGGGAAGCTCAAGGGGATTATATAGTCTTTATTGATAGTGATGATTGGATTGAATCTGATATGCTGGAAGTGTTGTATCATAATATTGAACAGGAAAAATCGGATTTTGTACAATGTCGTTTTGAATTTGACAATTTACAGAAAGGGACAAAAGTTGTTTATGGGCGGGAGTTTGAACCATTGGTGATGTATGGAAGAGAAATTTTGGAAGATGCCATGATGGTAAAAAATATATTGGTAGCTCCTGTCATTAAAATGTATAGCAGAAAATTTTTAATAGATAATAATTTGTTTTTTGAGTCGGGAATTGTAAATGAAGATACTTTATATGCTATAGTGGTAGCTTCTTGTGCCAAGAAGGTGTCGTTTGTAAATAGAGTGTTCTACCATGCAATAGAGAGAGAAGGAAGCACTTCCAGAGCCTCTTATCAGCGATTGTGTAGCCATATGATAATTGCTTTGGATAAGGCAAGAGTGTATTTGGAAGCCAAAGGTGTATTTGGGGCGATAGAAGAGTTGTTTAAAGCTCGTTATGTGAAGTCTGTATTATATAATCTGATGCAAATGTCTCAACGCCTACCTTATGAAGAGTATCGCAATATTTGGCAATGGAATATGGACAATTCGCTGTATAAGTGTTATAATAAGATGTCTATAAGAAAAAATCTACCATTACCCCATCGGGTGATGGCTAGGTTGTCTGTATATCCTGGTTTGTTTTATAAATCAGTGAAGTTACTTAATTTACTATCTTTTAGAATGCACTAAATGATCGTGTAAATTTTAATTTGTATATAATAGGAATTTATAATATATTGATTCTATGGAAAATGATTTGGTGTCAATTGTGACTCCTATGTATAATGGAGAGAGATTTGTTGCTCAGACAATAGATTCTGTGTTGGCTCAAAGTTATTCCCGTTGGGAAATGTTGATTGTGGACGATGGCTCAAAGGATAATAGTCCGGCTTTGGTTGGCAAGTATGCTCAGCAGGATGCCAGAATCAAGTTAATCAGACAGCCTAATGGAGGTTCTGCTTCTGCCCGGAATAATGCTTTGCGTCATGCTCAGGGACGTTATATTTGTTTCTTGGATGCCGATGATTTATGGGAACCTGATTTTTTGGAAAAGCAATTGAAGTTTCTCCAAGAAAAAAATGCAGGAATCGTGTATGCTTCTTATCGCAGGATTAACGAGACGGGAGTGGAAATTTTGCGTCCGTTTATTGTCCCTGATAAAGTGAATTATAAAGGTTTATTGAAAACATGTTCTATTTCTTGTTTGACGGCATTGTTTGATAAGACCAAGACCGGTGAGGCTTTTTTTAACGAAGCATTGAAAAGTATGAGGGATGATTTTGCTTTTTGGCTAAGCTTGTTGAAAAGAGTGGACTATGCTTATGGAAATCCGGAGGTGTTGGCTTCGTATCGAGTGTTTTCAACAAGTACAACCGGCAATAAGAAGAAGGTAATGAAACCTCAATTTTTGGTTTATCGAGATGTCGAAAAATTAGGTTTGATAAAAAGTGTTTATTATTTTATTCATTGGGCTATTAATGGCTTTTTTAAATATAGATCATAATGGATTTGATTATAGGAGCAGGAATTTCTGGAATTAGTTATGCTAATTTTACAAAAAACGATTTCCAGATCATTGAAAAGGAGAATGAACCGGGCGGGTATTGCAGAACGATAAAACGAAATGGTTTTGTGTGGGACTATTCTGGACATTTTTTCCATTTTCAGCATCCTGATATGGAAAAATATGTTTGTAAGAATATACCGTCGGAATCTTTAGTGCGCATAGAGAAGCATACACAAATCTTGTATAAAGGAAAGTATATTGATTTCCCTTTTCAGAAAAATATACATCAACTAGAAAAGGAGGAGTTTATTGATTGCCTTTATGATTTATTTGCGGCTAAAGCTACGCATTACTCTACGTTTAAGGAGATGGTCTATGCCAATTTGGGTAAGTCTATTGCCGAAAAGTTTTTGGTTCCCTATAACGAAAAATTGTACGCATGTGATTTGGATCGTTTGGATGTGGATGCAATGGGGCGTTTTTTTCCAAAGGCATGTAAGGAGGATATTGTGCTGAATTTTAAAAATTCAGATAACTCGTCCTATAATGCACATTTTACCTATCCCAAAGGTGGTGCTATGGAGTATGTTTCATCGTTACTAGCTAATATAGACAGAGAAAAGGTTTCATTGGGCGAAGAGGTGTTGCAGATTAATATCGATAAAAAAATAGTTGTAACAAATAAGAGAGAGATTGCTTATGACCGTTTGGTATCCAGTTTGCCTTTCCCGGTATTATTGAAAAAGTGTGGGGTCGACTATCCGGCAGATACCTTTTCTTGCAATAAGGTACTGGTCTTTAATTTAGGCTTTGATAGTAAGGGAGAGGATAAGGTGAATAATTGGATTTATGTTCCTGACAGGGATGTTATTTTTTATCGAGTTGGGTATTACGATAATATTTTGGGTACAGATAGAATGTCTCTATATGTTGAAATCGGTTTTCCGGAAAATCAAAACCTGGAAAAGGAAGGATTATATTTGGAGCGGGTGTTGGATGATTTACGTCGCCTAGGTATTGTTACTACTCAACATTTGGTGGATTATGAGGCTGTGTTAATGGATCCTGCCTATGTGCATATAAATAAAAGAGGGAACGACGCTTTGGCTTTATACAAAGCACAGTTGGCAGCTAAGGATGTTTATTCTATCGGACGTTATGGCAGTTGGACTTATTGCTCAATAGAGGATAACATGCTGGAAGCCCAAGCGTTGGCAAACAAAATTAGTGGCATTTAAATATCATGATTGATTATTTTTAATTTGATAATATGGCAAAGAAGTTTTTTTGCGGATGCATTTTGTTCTTGATGGTTATGTTGGCAGGAGGAGTGGCAGGTTGCTCTGATAATGATGATAGTAGGGAGGGTAAACTACCAGAAAAGACGGGTAAGATGACATTTGAGTTTTCATTCGGGAAAGATGTATTGGAGTTGGCTGATGTTGAGGTGACTTTTGTTGATGTGGACGGTTCTTTAAAAAAGGAAGTGGTTAAACAATTGCCATGGAAGAAAACCGTGCTTTTTAGCCTTGTACCTGTGACTGCTGGCTATACCGTGAAAGTGTACAGCTCGCGAGACATGAGCACGGCTGCTTTAGTCTCCACCGGGCAAACGATACGATTTATGCTGGGTGATAAGGCTCCCACTATGGGAGAGTTGTTGCGTACATCCGGTGATTTGAACGAGGATATCCCTTTTGCGATCAACGTGACGAAGGCGGGTTTCCTGCAGGGGCAACACGCTAAGATGAAGATTTATCTGAATGGCCCTTCTGAAGGCTTGACCCTTTCCGGGCAGAACCTAAGTAAAGAGACTGGTCTATATAATGAGCCCATATACGTATTAGATATCCCTTCCTTCTCCGCTACGCAATTCACGTTGATGGCTCACGCCACGGAGGAATGGAACGGAACGGTTCAAGTGGATATTTGTGATGCGGACGGCAATAGGGTAGGGTATGGTAGCCAAGCACCGTTCGCTTTCCCAACCAATAACTCGCAGGACGATATAGCCGCCTTGAAAGCGATCGCCGAGGCCAATCCGCTGAACTCGGACTTGCAGAACTTCATCTCCAACAAGGAGTACCTGAAAGACAGGACGCAGGGTGATGGCTATAACGTGGGCGTGACATGGAATGAAGAATCCACGAGCCGGGTGAAATCCTTCTTTATCAAAGACTATAGAACCCGTACGGTTTCCAAGTTGGATTTATCGGCGTTATCCGGACTGGAAGAGTTGGATTTGGATGGTACCCAAGTTGAGAAATTGGATCTGTCGAAATTGACGAGACTGCGGAACTTGGGGTTGAGTGGTAATAATTCGCTTACTTGGGCTACGGTGACGTTGCCTACTCCGTTACCTCAAAATTTGAACGTTTATGGTTTTACTACAATCAAGGCTGGTACGCAAGTAGACAATAACAATGCTTACGCCGCAGCAGGTACGGAGATCGATCTATCCGCTTACGCTACGGCGGGTGGCGTGAAATCGGTATATCAATGGTACCTTATTGATCGGGCTACTGGTAAACGGACGAAAGCGACTATGCCGGCGGTATCCGGCAAGGAAGGTGCTTTCGTCTTTACCGGAAAGCCGGGTGAATATTATATGTGTTCGATTACCAATTCGAATTACGGCAATTGGTGTATGGAGACACCCCAGATCAAGGTAGCCCGTAACTCGGACAACTACTCCCCTGCAGACATCGCCGGATTGAAGAAGTTGGCTGCCGATAACCCGAATATCACCCAATTAAAGGAGTTCGTGGATAGCAAGGGCTGGGAACGCGAGAATTGGAACTCGTATCAAGACGTGATCCGTACGGACTGGAGCACGGACGAGGTCGGCCGGTTGACACATCTAGCTATTGAGTTTGATTGGAGCTCGAAGGATACGATCTCTCAATTAGACCTAAGCGCTTTCACCGAGCTGAAGTATTTCGATTGTGAGAATTTCATGAATATAGAGAAGCTGGATCTATCGAAGAATACGAAGCTGGAGCACCTGCATGTATATAGTAAGAATCTGGAGTCTCTTGACCTATCTAAATGTCCGGAACTGCAATATTTCGGATTTGGCACGCGATACACGGGCGAGGGATCTTACCAAAAAACGAAGTTGGCGAGACTGAACTTGACTGGTTGCTCGAAGTTGACGGAGCTTTACCTAGAGCATTTATCTTTGACTTCGTTGGATATCTCTTCCTTTAAGCGATTAAATAGGCTGACGATCGAGTATTGCCCAGACTTAAAGGTACAAGGCTTCGATAAGGCTACAAGCTTGACTTATGTGGCCTTGCCGCATACGAAGCAGTTCGCAGATCTGATAAAGAACTTGCCGGCGTTTATCCGTCATCTATATTTGCAAAATACGGAGTATGAGCTTCCTTCTGCGCAAGAGGGAAAGAATCTGGAGTCGTTGGGATTGCCGGAGTATCTGGAAAGTTTCGATCTGGCCCAGTATCCGAGCTTAAAAAACATGACGGTAGGGCATGGGCAATCTCTCTTGAAATATACGGGCTTGAAGAATTATCGGCAAAATGTAAGTTATGATGGACGAAGTGTCTTCCAGCTTACTTCTCCCTCCCATCCTGGAGATAAATATTGGTTCGAGAACGGCGATACGATCGACCTCTCCTCGGAGGCCGTGATCGATGGTATAGAGACCGTATTCTTGTGGGTAAACGCCAAATATAGGACAGAGGAGAAAGAGGCATTGAAGCCCGTGCTAAACCGTCCGGGTGTATTCGTGCTGGATAGCAAGGAGGAAAAATATGGAGACTATTATTGTAAACTGATGAATCCGAAGTTCTGTGAGATCACGGAGATCACTTATTTCTCCGGCTGGCAGATCGAGACCTCGCGCATCCATGTGGAGACCACCGTACCCCAAGTATTCGCCGAAAGCGACGTGGCTACCTTGGTACGTATCGTAGACGCTTCCAACAACAAGGCGTTGAGCGAGTGGTGGAGCAGTGGCGCATGGCAGACGAACGAGAACTCACAGTACGCACAAGCGATCTGGAACGATGAGAACCCCCGCCGCTTGACACATTTATATATGTATCAAATGGGCAATAACTTCGCTAAGGAGGTGGACCTATCTGCCTTGGATAAGCTACAAGAGTTGTCGCTTTACGGCAACCGGGTGGAGAAACTTACCTTGCCGAAGAATAATACCGTATTGCGCTCCTTGATGCTTGCCGGCAATACGCCGCTTTCTACCTTGATCGTCTCTATGTATCCTGCCTTGGAGTATCTGGATGTGGCCAATACTGGCCTAACGGCTATCGACCTGTCTAACAACAAGAACTTGAAAGAGCTATTCTTGAACTGGACGATGATTGAGGCGATGGACGATGAGATCGCCGCTCAATTGATCTCCTATGGCGTGCCGATGCCTACTATGCGGATCGACTTGGCCAAGTTCCCTGTGTTGAAGGCTTTATGCGCCTCTGGATCGCTCTTGGAATTTACCGGCGTGGAGAACCCGCGGCAATTGGAGTCTGCCGATGGTCTCGTGACGTTGCCGGTCGGTGAGGCCCGTGTGGGCGGTTTTGCGGCCTATGGAGAGACTATCGATCTTTCCGCGCAAAAGACCGTGGGAACTTCCGCCTCTCGCTTCGTTTGGACGGTTGGTAGCGATACGATTGCGCATACGGAGAATCGTCTCACGATCACGGACGATCTGCCCGCTAACTATCAAGTGGCTGGTCTCGTAACCAATCCGTTATTTCCGGGCTGGACAGTCCAATATGGAGCATGGATCTACACCTGCGACGGCGACGCGAACCTCGATAAGTCCGTGAACGTGCAGGACGTGACGGCTACGGTAAGCTACATCTTGAAAGACAAGGATAACATGATCCCCAACTTCGGTTTCGCCGAGGCGGACGTGAACTATAATAATAATGTAGAGATCGCTGACGTGATCGGCATCGCCAACATCATTCGCGACGAGCCGATTACCAAGGCCAGTGCGCTGCGTTCCGAGGCTGAGGCTCCCGTACAAATGGAGCTCGACGCTGACAACTTCCTGACCATGAATAGCCAAGTGCCGGTAGCCGGTATCTATCTGGAGTTGGTGGGAGCTATCGACGAGATCCCGTTATTGGGCGACGCCGCCAAGTTCATGCAGGCTTCCAGCTTGAACGGGGATACCTTGCGTGTGATCGCTTATAGCTTGGATGGCCGTACGATTCCTTCGGGCAAGAGCCGTATCATGCGTCTGCCGGCGGGCGTTACCTTGGTAGGGGCCTCCTTCTCCGACGCGAGGGCTAACAGCTTGAGGTCCGGTGGCGACGCGATCGTAACCTCCAATGCCCCGATCGAGGCGATCAGCCGCTTGGAGGCCGTCTCCAACTATCCGAACCCGTTCCGTGGCAGCACGACCTTCTCTTATCAACTGGAGGAACCCGCCCAGACGGTTATGATCCATGTATTCTCCGCGAACGGTGCGTTGACTGCGGTACTGAACGGTTTGCCCGGCGAGGTAGGCGAGAACCGCTATACGGTTGCCCTTCCTTTACCGGCGGGCGTTTACTACTACCGCTTGACGGCGAAGACAGGCCATGGTGTGAAGGCAAGTAATACTAACATCTTTATCTGTAAGTAAATTATGAAAGTGAATCATATAAAACAATTATTCGTAGCCCTCTTCCTGCTGTTATCAGCGGGAACGGCTACCGCCGCCCAGTGGAAATTGGCGAAGACGAACCTGAACGCCGCTGGTAGCAAGGATACGCTCACCTTGAAGGTATCCGATAATACGGTAGATTTCTCGTCATTCCAAGTGGATTTCACCTTGCCGGCGGGCGTATTGCTGAGCGGTACGCCTATCCTCGGCGAGCTGGCGGACGATCATGCGCTCACGTGGAGCAAGCGCACCGATGGCAGCTTCCGCTGCGTGGTATACAGCGTGAGGAATACCGAGATGAAGGCCCCGGGTGCCGTGCTACGCATTCCGGTAGAGCTGGCGGTCTCTTTCGTGGAAGGGACGTTCACGGCGAAGAACGGTCTCTTGTCCGACAAGGCATCCAAGGGACAGCCAGTCACGGATCTCACCGCTACCTTGACCTCTCATAAGGAAAAGGCCAAACTGGTCGTGAACGTATCGGGCTTGGAACAGGTGGTCAATACGGAGAAAGCCGCTGTATTGGACTGTAAGACCATCCCGGCGACCCTTCCTGATGGCAAGACCTTGACGATCGGGTACTATAAGGACGAGAAATGCACAGAAGTCGCAGGCGAATCAGACCGGAAGCAAGAAGGCATCTTCTTTGTCAAGGTATCCTATCCGGAAGACGCTGAATACGAGGCTTTCGAGCAAATCTATACCATGAGCCTGACAAGCAAGAAGGCTATCGCCGAGGGCGACATCACTCCCCCGACTGCCGCAAGCATCAAGGCGGGCCAATCGCTTTCAACCTCCTTGCTGTCCGGCGGTAGCGTTACAGATGAGGGATATCTGGTAGCCGGTACCTTCGCTTGGACATACGGAAACACCGTGGTGCCGGCAGGTACGCATGAGTACTCCGTGACGTTCTATCCGGATAACTCTTCTTATTACAATACGGCGGCGTTGTCCGTGGCGGTCAAGGTAGACACGACCTATAAGGTCACCGCTGTACAGACAACGGGTGGTGCCGTAAACGTATTAGGCAAGGCTGAGGATAACGTGTATGTAAAGGGTCAAAAGATCTCCTTGGTAGCGACCCCTCTACCCAACTATCAGCTTTCAAGCTGGTCGATCGCGGGCGAGAGCGTAGACTTGGGCAAGAAAGACACGCTCACGGTTACGGTAGGTGCGCATCGAACCTATAGCGCCAACTTTACCCCGATCCTGCATAAGGTATCTATCGAGACATTCGGCGATGCCAGCGGCGACCTTAAAGTGACCACGCCGGACGATCAGGCGGCGGAGGGGCAGAAGCCGGTCTCAAATGGTGATGAATTGCAGCAAGGCTCGATCCTACAGATTGCGGCAATCCCGAGCGTGAACACCCAGCTGAAATCATTGCAGATAAACGGGGAGTCGCTCAAGGGCGACAAGGTAACGCTGACCGGGCCTTTGACGATCAAAGCCGTATTCGAGCCTAAACCGGTCAACATGGCCCTTGTCACCCTCGAAAAGAAGAACATGGAGCACGGCTCTATCTTATTATATAAGGAAGACGGTACGCTGATCACTTCCGGCTCTACCGTAGCGGTAGGCTCGAAGATTCGGGTAATCTCCCTTCCGGATGCCGGGTATAAGCTGGAGGGTAACGTCGGTCTGTCCGGCGTGACAGGACCCGGCACCGACAATCTATGCGCCGTGACCGGCGATATCACGTTGGTAAATGCCTCTTTCGTTGCGAAAGGATATGCTGTGACCGCCTCCGCCGTAAGCAGCAACCCGAGCCAGACCGCCTCCGGTACGATCACCTTGAGTAAAGAGGGTGAGGATGGTAGTTGGACTGAAGTAGGCAGTGGTGAAGAACTGGCATATGGAACGAGAGTGCGCATAGCTAAAGCGGAAGGGCAAGCCGGCGCAAGCTTGCTTACCATCTTGGCGAACAGCAAGGAAATATCCCAGAGTGATATCTTGACCGTAACCGGCCCCTTGACCGTGACGGCCGTGTTTGACCATCGGGTGAAGATCAAGAGGGAATATATCCTTTGGCCGTATCAGGAATACTACTACAGTGGCGTATCCCGCCCCTTCACGCCTTTCGCCTCGCAGACTTACGCAGGCTTCTCGTTCGATGTCAAGTATAAGATAAATGACGGTGAGGAAACTTCGACGGCTATTGATGCGGGCGATTATACGGTCGTATTGAGGCGTGCCGAGGATGGCTTGTATGAGGCGTTTGAAGAGATCTATCCGGATCCTAATAAGCCGGATGAAGGACGTGTAGGCTTGAAAATTAAAAAGTCTAAAGTGACGATAACGAAGGCTCCTACATCGCATGGAGCGAATCCTTGCACTCGACCGGGTACTGAGTTCGTGAATATTATATCAGAGACGAAGGATAATGTAACGACATACAAGATTACACCGAAAGGTGATGCTCTTAAGAATTACGAGGGTACGACTATTTACTATTATTCAACGAATCCTGTTGTGAACTTCTCTTTAGGTAATAGCACTCCTGTTTTACGTTCGAGTAATGGATCGCAACCGGAGGGTGTGAGGATTACGAATGGTGGTCTTCCTTGTGATTTGAATGATATTCGAGCAGGGGTAACGATCACATTGGAGGCTGTTGCGCCTGTAGGTCAGCACTTCGTTGAGTGGTCAGACAAAAATAGTGACAATCCAAGGGTATACCAAGTAACGGGAGATGTCGAGATTTATCCTATATATGCTCCTAAAGATGAATACCCAGCGTGTACATTGGCTAAGTCATCTGAATATAATGGCATGGCACAAACCGTGGAGGTAAAAGGTAGTGATACTTCTTGCGTGATCTCTTTCTACCAGAATGAAGAAGATTGTAATGCCGAGGTTAATAAAGTGCCATTGAAGAATCCGGGTACATATTATGTACGTGTTGATCGTCCGGAAGATAAAACTTATAAATCTTATACGAAGGTGTTTACTTATGAGATTACTTTGGGTACACCTACGGTTACATGGCCTGCGGCTTCCGATATATTGTCCGGTCAAAAACTATCCGAGTCTGTTTTACAAGGCGGTCACGCCGGTATCGTAGCCGGAACATTCGCTTGGAGCGATCCGGATAAGGAGATTACCGAAAAGGGAATGCAAGAGATTGCCTTCACGCCGACCGATCCGAATTATAAGCCGGTTAGTAGCAAGATAGAGGTGAAGGTTGTCTCCTCTACCTCTTCCTCCACCGATCCGGAAACCCCGGTCATTCCTGTGGATCCCGTAGACCCGGAGAACCCGGACGTGCCTACCGGCGTGGAGTCCATCGAGGAGGGTATGAGCCTGTATACGGCCAACCAATCCATCTTCGTGGATATGCCGCAGGAGGTTGCCTTGAAGGTGGTTGACGTAGCCGGTATCGTTATTTTCGAAGGAAAGGTTTGCGGCAAGATGGAGATTCCGGTAGGTCATGCCGGTGTCTATTTCTTGAAGTGTACCGCTCCAGATGCCTCGTTCGTGAAGAAGGTCGTGGTTCGTTAGCGCGAGCCGTTTTTATCGTATCATAACACTGCCCATCATAAGGTCTTTATGATGGGCATCGTAAGCAGCTTATACTGCCCATCGTTACGACCTAACGATGGGCAGTGTTATTTAGTAACAGATGTAATTGTTTATCTTACGTTTTATAAGAAATATCCTGTAAAAAACTTCGAATTATATTTGGTGGTATCAAAAAAGGCCGTATCTTTGCAACGTTCAAACAAAAACAATAAAGACAAGAACAATGACACGCAACTTGCAAAATAGTCTCATTATTTCTCTAAACATTATTCTACTCTGGGAACGGGATAGGAAGTGAGACTGTATGCTTTGCGAGCATTACGATAGATGAAAGAGCCTTTCTCACTTCCTTGTGAGAGAGGCTTTTTTAGTTAGTATAGGATATTAGTAAATTAAGAATATAAGATTATGTCAGACAGATTATTTATTTTCGACACCACCTTACGTGATGGTGAACAGGTTCCGGGATGCCAGTTGAATACAGTGGAAAAGATTCAAGTAGCTAAGGCATTGGAACAGCTAGGTGTTGATGTGATCGAGGCTGGTTTCCCTGTCTCCAGTCCCGGGGATTTTAAGAGTGTGGTTGAGATCTCAAAGGCCGTGACTTGGCCGACCATCTGTGCCTTGACCCGTGCGGTGGAGAAAGATATCGACGTGGCAGCCGAGGCGTTGAAATTCGCTAAGCGAGGACGTATTCATACGGGTATCGGTACTTCTGATTCTCATATCAAATACAAGTTTAACTCCACGAGAGAGGAGATTATAGAGCGTGCGATCGCCGCCACGAAATACGCTAAAAAGTACGTGGAGGACGTAGAATTCTACTGTGAGGATGCCGGGCGTACGGATAATGAATATCTGGCCCGTGTCGTGGAGGCCGTGATCAAGGCCGGGGCTACCGTAGTGAATATCCCGGATACGACAGGATATTGCTTGCCGGATGAGTACGGGGCGAAGATTAAGTATCTGATGGAACATGTGGATGGCGTACATAACGCTATTCTTTCCACTCATTGCCATAATGACTTGGGTATGGCTACCGCGAATACCGTACAAGGCGTGTTGAACGGAGCCCGTCAGGTGGAGGTAACCGTAAACGGTATCGGTGAGCGTGCGGGTAACACGTCATTGGAAGAAGTCGCCATGGTTTTCAAGAGCCATAAAGAACGTGATATCATCACCAATATCACGACGAATAAGATCTATAGTACGAGCCGTATGGTTTCTAGCTTGATGAATATGCCGGTACAACCGAATAAGGCTATTGTCGGACGTAACGCATTCGCTCACTCCTCCGGTATCCATCAAGATGGCGTTTTGAAGAATGCGCAAACCTACGAGATCATCGATCCGAAGGATGTGGGTATCGATGATAACGCGATCGTATTGACTGCTCGTAGCGGTCGTGCGGCGTTGAAGCATCGCCTGCATGTTTTAGGTGTGGATCTGGAGCAGGAGAAATTGGACAAGGTGTATGATGAGTTCTTGAAACTGGCCGATCGTAAGAAAGATATTAATGATGATGATGTTTTGATGTTGGTCGGAAAGGATCGTACGGCCACACACCGTATTAAATTGGAATATTTACAGGTAACTAGTGGTGTTGGAGTACAATCAGTCGCAAGTATTTGTTTAAATTTGTCGGGAGTAAGAAAATACGAGGCCGCGGCTGGTAACGGTCCGGTTGACGCAGGCATCAAGGCGGTGAAAAAAGCCATTAGTAATAGTGACATGACGATTCAGGAATTCTTGATTCAAGCCATTAATAAAGGTAGCGATGATACGGGCAAGGTGCATATGCAGGTAGAGTATAACGGGGCTACCTATTATGGGTTCTCCGCGAATACCGATATTATCGCCGCTTCCGTGGAGGCTTTCGTGGACGCCATCAATAAGTTTATAGTAGACTAAAAATAGACAAGACAATGAGCAAGACATTATTTGAGAAAATCTGGGACAAACACGTGGTGGACACGTTGCCCGACGGAACCATACAATTGTATATCGACCGTCTGTATTGTCATGAGGTGACTAGCCCGCAGGCTTTCGCCGGATTACGTGCACGTGGATTGAAGCCCTTCCGTCCCGCGCAAATCACTTGTATGCCGGACCACAATATCCCGACATTGAACCAAGATAAGCCTATCGAGGACCCTATATCCAAGAATCAAGTGGATACCTTGGAAGAGAATGCGAAGTATTTCGGCTTGACGTATTACGGTCTTCAACATCCGAAGAATGGTATCATCCATGTGGTAGGTCCGGAGACAGGCTTGACGCAGCCGGGTATGACGATCGTTTGTGGTGACTCCCATACTTCTACGCACGGTGCCATGGGCGCTATCGCCTTCGGTATCGGTACGAGCGAGGTGGAGATGACCTTGGCTACCCAATGTATCATGCAGCGTAAGCCGAAAACGATGCGTATCACGATCGATGGTGTACGCAAACCGGGCGTTACGGCGAAGGACTTTGCTTTATACATTATTAGTAAGATGAGTACCAGCGGTGCTACGGGCTATTTCGTAGAGTACGCTGGCGAGGCGATTCGTAATACGACCATGGAGGAACGTCTGACGATCTGTAACCTTTCGATCGAGATGGGTGCCCGTGGCGGTATGATCGCTCCGGATGATGTTACTTTCGATTATTTGAAAGACCGTGAGTTTGCCCCGAGAGGCGAGGAATGGGAGCGGAAGGTGAGCGAGTGGCGTCAGCTGTATAGTGATCCGGACGCTAAGTTCGATAAGGAGATCGTTTTCCACGCCGAGGATATCGACCCGATGGTTACGTACGGTACGAACCCGGGCATGGGTATGAGTATCAGCAAAGATATTCCCTCCTTAGAAAGCGTGCCCGAGGCAGGCCGTATCTCTTATAAGAAGTCTTTGGATTATATGGGCTTCAAGGCAGGCGAGTCTATGTTGGGTAAGAAAGTGGATTATGTCTTTTTAGGTAGCTGTACGAATGGCCGTATCGAGGATTTCCGTGCTTTCGCCTCTTTGGTGAAAGGAAAGAAGAAAGCGGATGATGTAACGGTTTGGCTGGTTCCCGGCAGTTGGCAGGTAGAGCGGGAGATTCGTGCCGAGGGGATCGACAAGGTTTTGGCCGAGGCCGGCTTCGTCCTTCGTCAACCGGGATGTTCCGCTTGTCTGGCGATGAATGAGGATAAGGTTCCGGCGGGTAAATATGCGGTCTCCACTTCCAACCGTAATTTCGAGGGCCGCCAAGGACCGGGTGCTCGCACCATCTTGGCGGGGCCGCTTGTGGCCGCCGCCGCCGCTGTGACAGGTAAGATCACGGATCCGAGAGAACTGATGTAAAGACTAATCTAATAAAGTAGCATAAGATGAAAACAAAATTCAATATAATCACAAGCACTTGCGTGCCTCTTCCTTTAGAGAACGTGGATACCGACCAGATTATCCCAGCCCGCTTTCTGAAAGCGACTACCAAGGAAGGGTTCGGCGAGAACTTATTCCGGGATTGGCGATATGATAAGGAAGGTAATAAGATCGAATCATTCGTCTTGAACGATCCTACGTATAGCGGAAAGATATTGGTAGCGGGAAAGAACTTCGGTTCCGGTTCCAGCCGTGAGCATGCGGCTTGGGCGATCGCCGATTACGGTTTCCGTGTCGTGGTCTCCAGTTTCTTCGCCGATATTCATAAAAACAACGAGTTGAACAACTTCGTGCTACCGGTTGTTGTGACTGAAGAGTTCCTCGCTGAATTGTTCGATTCGATTTACAAGGACCCGAAAACTGAGGTCGAGGTAAATCTACCGGAGCAAACGATCACGAACAAGGCTACGGGCAAAAGCGAGCATTTCGAGATCAACGCCTATAAAAAGGATTGCCTGATCAACGGATTGGACGATATCGACTATTTACTGGCAAATAAATCAAAGATAGAAGCCTTCGAGGCAGCACGCTGATTATGATAGAAATAATGGATACAACCCTCAGAGATGGGGAGCAAACTTCGGGCGTCTCCTTCGCCGCTCACGAGAAGCTCAGCATAGCGCAAGTGCTGCTGAGCGACTTAGGCGTGAACCGGGTGGAGATCGCCTCCGCCCGTGTGTCGGACGGAGAGTTTGAGGCCGTGAAGCGTGTAGCCGCTTGGGCCGCCCGTTCCGGGAACCTAGACAAATTGGAGGTCTTGGGTTTCGTGGATGGTACGGTCTCTCTCGACTGGATTGAATCCGCAGGTTGCCGTGTCGTGAACTTGCTTTGCAAGGGCTCTTATAAGCATGTCACCGAACAGCTTCGAAAGACTCCCGAGCAACACGTTGACGATATTCGTACGGTCGTATTGGAAGCGGCGAAACGGAAGATCGACGTGAATATCTATTTGGAGGACTGGTCGAACGGTATTAAGCATTCCCCGGATTACGTATTCTTGGTAATCGATGCGTTGAAAGGACTTCCGATCTGCCGTTTCATGCTCCCGGATACCTTGGGAGTCTTGAATCCCGGAAATACCTACGAGTATTGCAAGATGATGGTGGACCGCTACCCGGATTTACGGTTTGACTTCCACGCGCATAACGACTATGATCTTGCCGTAGCGAATGTATATTCCGCCATCCGTGCGGGTATCAAGGGAATCCATACGACCGTGAACGGTTTGGGAGAGCGTGCGGGTAACGCTCCTTTGAGTAGCGTACTTGCCGTTATCAAGGACCAGTTGGGAGAGGAGACGAGCTTGAGGGAGGAAAAGATAAACAAGGCTAGCCGTTTGGTTGAGACCTACTCCGGGGTGCATATCCCGCCCAATAAGCCGATCATCGGAGAGCATGTGTTTACGCAATGCGCCGGTGTCCATGCGGACGGCGATAGCAAGAACAACCTGTATTGCAACGACCTGCTCCCCGAGCGTTTCGGACGGGTTCGCGAGTACGCTTTGGGCAAGACCTCCGGAAAAGCGAATATCCGCAAGAATCTGGAAGCGCTCGGTATCGACATGGATGAGGGCTCGATGCGTAAGGTTACGGAACGGATCATTGAGTTAGGGGATAAGAAAGAAATGGTTACCCCGGAGGATCTTCCTTATATTATCAGCGATGTGCTTCATCATGATAATGCGCTGGAGGATCAGAAAATACGGATCTTGAACTATTCCTTATCCTTGGCCCAAGGGCTGAAACCGGTGGCTACCTTGAAGATCGAGATCAATGGCGAGGCTTACGAGGAATCGGCTTCCGGTGATGGCCAATACGACGCTTTCGTTCGTGCCCTACGCCGGATTTATTCCCGTTTGAACCGCCCGTTCCCGATGTTGACGAACTATTCGGTATCCATCCCGCCGGGAGGACGTACGGATGCGTTCGTGCAGACGGTCATCAGCTGGAATTATGCCGGGGTCGATTTCAAGACTCGTGGCCTGGACGCTGACCAGACCGAGGCGGCGATCAAGGCGACATTGAAGATGCTGAACAAGATAGAGGATTAATAATTAAAAAGGTAAAGGGTATGAAAAAGTTAACTATCGCGCTTGTAGCGCACGACAATCGTAAGGCGGAAATGGTAGAATGGGCGGTACATAACGCTGAGTTCTTGTCTCACCACCATATTGTTTGTACGGGTACGACCGGAAATTTGGTTCGTAAAGCTCTCGAGGAAAAAGGGGTGAACGCGGATATTGCTTGCATGCATTCCGGTCCGATGGGAGGCGATGCTGAGATTGCCGCTATGGTTGTCCGTAAGGAGATCGATTTGGCGGTCTTTTTGATAGACGACTTGAATCCGCAACCGCACGAGGCCGACATCCAGATGTTGCTTCGTCAGTGCCGTGTTCATAACGTACCTATCGCTTGTAACCGTTATAGCGCCGACTTGATGATTACAAGTACCCTGTGGGATGATGACACGTATTTCCCCACGGAGCCTAAGTATGTACATTTTAACAGAGAATAATAACAAACATTTACGATGAAACTGAATATAGCAGTACTTCCCGGAGACGGGATCGGACCAGAGATTTCCGTGCAAGGCGTGGAAGTAATGAGTGCCGTTTGTGAGAAATTTGGACATGAGGTTCACTATGAGTATGCCCTTTGTGGCGCTGACGCGATCGATAAGGTAGGCGATCCTTTCCCGGAGGAGACCTATCGGATTTGTAAGGATGCCGACGCTGTTCTTTTCTCGGCTGTGGGCGATCCTAAGTTTGATAATGATCCGACAGCGAAAGTACGCCCGGAGCAAGGTCTTTTGGCGATGCGTAAGAAGTTGGGCCTGTTCGCTAATATCCGTCCGGTGCAGACCTTCAAATGCCTATTGCATAAATCGCCGTTGCGTGCCGAATTGGTGGATGGCGCGGATTTCTTATGTATCCGTGAGTTGACCGGTGGTATGTATTTCGGTGAGAAATATCAAGACAACGATAAGGCATACGATACGAATATGTATACCCGCCCGGAAATCGAGCGTATCTTGAAAGTGGGCTTCGAGTATGCGATGAAACGGAATAAGCACCTGACGGTTGTTGACAAGGCGAACGTACTTGCCTCTTCCCGTCTATGGCGCCAGATCGCTCAAGAGATGGCTCCTAGCTATCCGGAAGTAACGACAGACTATATGTATGTGGACAACGCCGCTATGCGTATGATCCAAGAGCCGAAATTCTTCGACGTGATGGTAACCGAGAATACGTTTGGTGATATCTTGACGGATGAGGGTTCTTGCATCAGCGGCTCTATGGGCTTGCTGCCTTCCGCTTCTACCGGAGAGAGCACGCCGGTTTTCGAGCCGATTCATGGCTCTTGGCCGCAGGCGAAAGGGCTGAATATTGCGAACCCCTTGGCGCAAATTCTTTCAGTAGCGATGTTATTCGAGTATTTCGACCTCAAAGAAGAGGGAGCCTTGATCCGTGAAGCCGTAGACGCTTCCCTCGATGCGAATGTCCGTACGCCGGAAATCCAAGTGGAAGGTGGAGCGAAATATGGAACGAAAGAAGTGGGTAGTTGGGTTGTCAATTATATCACGGAAAAGTAGTATAAATGGGCCGATTTCGCACCAGTAGTGGCGCAGGCTCACACGTATAGTGGCATCGGCTCACGCGAGTAGTGGCGTAGGCCAATACCACTACTCGCGT
>OGQF01000888.1_pt1 | contig 23578 bp, 24 predicted proteins | sample 1553141 | NCBI WGS metagenome assembly OGQF01 (sample SAMEA2580005, study PRJEB22360) | human gut metagenome | biome: human gut; feature: human-associated habitat; material: faeces | place: Denmark | collected 2008/2010
GCAAAGTAAAAAGGGGCTGTGAAGAAATGAATCCTCATTTCTTCACAGCCCCTTTGGTCATATCAAAAAACTCCTGCAAATGCAGGAGTGTGATGGTTGGAGGCGGTGCCCGGAGTTGAACACGGGGATAAGGGGCTTGCAGGCCCCACGCCTTAGCGCTTGGCTACACCGCCATAGATGATGTTTTTTAGTATATCGCATTTTTTCGAAAAAGTAAAGGGCTCGGGGGGGGGCGCCCATAGGACGTGTTGTCCTTTGAGTACGTTTGAAAGATTCGCTTGAATGAGAAATTTGAAATGAGAAATGCGAAATGGTGATGCGGCACATAAAAATATAGAAGCGCCGCGGAGTATAGATCGTTGCGATGCCCGAAGGCCTTCGGATAACGGCTTCCCATTTGTGGTTTCCTGACATCGACCGTTTGGCTGCGAATGAGAAAGATTTCTCGCTTACGCTCGAAATGACGATGCGTGAGAGTCTGATGTCTTTTAGTCTCTTAATCCTTAGTCACCAGTCACTAGTCCCTAGTCCCTAGTCATTCCCACCTCACGCACGCTGGAGGATCCAGAGGTCGTACAAACCAGGGATGCGAAGTTCACTGACATGGCGTGCCTCTTCGAAGGCGATAAGGCAGGGCTCTTGGCTCTTGTCTTGGGCAATCAGGATCACATTGTCTTTTTGGAAGAGGTCTTCTTCTGCGATGAAGGGCATCACGTTCTTTGCATTCCATGAGAGGGCGCCGGGTTTCATGCCGTCGATCTTGTTTGCAGGCTCGGCGCGGTAGATTGTTTTGCCGCTGTAGAAGACGGTGGAGGTGCGATAGTCATGAAGAAAGGCGATGGTCTTGCCGGTGGTGTCTATCTGGGCGAGAGCCTGTCCGGCTTCTTTGCCAGATCGTGTGAGCATGATGGTGGGGGCTACGAAGAGGGTAAGGAGTGTGTAGATGGTGATGGCGGCGCATCCGATCCTTTCAAAGCGCCATGTGAGGTCTCTGTAGAGAAGGGCTGTCAGTATCGCAAGGGAGAAGAGTCCGGGAAAGGTGTAGGTGGTATACTTGGTGGCGATGAGTTCGAAGAAAATATTCACGATGGCGAAGTAAATGAAGAGGAGCTGCGTCGCATTTGAGGAATTTCGGAGATCGAGCTCTTTGCGTTTCCATTTCTTAAAAAGGCTGTAGGGGATGGTGAAGCTCCATGGGGCAAAGCCGATGAAGTAGATGATGAGGTAGAAGTACCATTTGTTCTTCGTCGGATGCTCGGAGACGGTGGCGCGGAGGAAGTTGTGGACGCCGAGGAAGTTTAAGAGGAAATCGGAGCCGTGGAGGCAGCACATGAGTCCGTACCACGCGCCGGCGATCGCGGTGAAGAGGAGAAGGCCGGAGAAGAGGTGGACGCGCTTCATTTCTGCAAGGTCTTTGTTGTATGCGAGGAAGAGGAGGGCGGCAAGACCGGGGAGGAGAAGACCGATGGGGCCCTTGGTGAGGACGGCAAAGGCGGCGGCTGTGTAGCAGAGGTAGTAGTACTTTCTATTTTCGGTATAGCCCATGTAAAAGAAGGCGATCGCCATACTCATGAAGAGGAAGAGGGTCGTGTCGGTGATGATGGCTTTCGAGAGAAGCCAGCATTCGACAGAGGTACCAAGGATGATGGCGGAGAGCCAGCCGATCTTTTCGCTGTAGACGCGTCGGGCGAACCAGTAGGTGAAGAGGACGGAGGCGCTTCCTAGAAGGGCGGAGGGCAGGCGGGATGCCATTTCATTGAAGCCAAAGAGTGTGTAGGAAAGCGCCAGTTCCCAGTAGTAAAAGATGGGCTTGTCGTACCAGTAGTGCCCGTAGATCTGTGGGGAGATCCAGTCTCCGGAGAGAACCATTTCTTTGGCGGTGACGGCGTAGTTGGACTCGGCGGTGTCGGTGACGGGAAGGAGCTCGTTGCCGATGAGGTAGAGGAAGAGGGAAAACATAAGAAGCGTGAGGTAGGGGTGCTTGCGCAGCAGGGTATACATAGGGCCTCCTTCAAATCATGGAATTTCTATGGCTATAGCTTACTCGCAAGGCTTTACAAAATCGGGTGGAATGGTTAAAGGAAAGATAAACTATGACAATGACGGTTGCGGGATGAAGGGGAATTGCTTATGATGGGGGGAAAGGTTGGCGGGTTTGAGGGAAAAATTAGGAATTAGGAATTAGGAATGAAGGTGGCGGCTTCGCTCGGAATGACGACGGCGCGTAGCGCTACCAAAACTCCGCGCCGCTTCTGATTTTTATGCGCCGCACCACCATTTCGCATTTCTCATTTCTAATTTCTCATTCAAGCAGAGCTTTCAAAAGGAATCAAAGGGCGGTACGCCCTAGGGGCTAATCCTGAACCCTGAACCGCTAATCCCTAGTCACTAGTCACTAGTCCCTAGTCACTACTCACTATTCCAAGGAGTTCCTATGACGATCAAGAAGAGCCTTATCCTGTCGCATGTCGCGATGTGCATCCTGCCATTTCTGATGACGTTCTTTGTACTCATGTCTTCCTTCTTGGGATTGTACCTGTACGCGAAGAGCGGGAATCATGTGATGGCGGAGAGTGATTTTCAGTTTCAGGTCATGAGCCAGGTGGTCAGGACTTCGATTTTTCATCATATCCGGCACACGAAAGAGCCGCTCGATGATCACTGGGTACTGGATATCATGGACCCGATCGATTCGTATGTGGTGCTTTATCGCGACGGGGAAATCACTCTGCAGTATGGGAATGATACATATCAGCAGATGGTAGAGGAGCTCAAGCAGCAGAAGGTACAGCAGGAGCTGGATGAGGGAGAGGTCAATGGGACGTACAGCGCAACGCGGATGGGGCAGTACTCTTTTATGGAGCGCAATAGGATTGCCGGGCATGTATACCATCTCTACATGCTGTCGCACAAGCCGGTGAATCGGAGCGATGCGGCGATCGAGGCGGCCTTTCATGCGAGCAATCATTTCATCGTCATCTCGCTTGTGATTTTTATCGGTCTGGTTTCCTATGGGCTGTCGCGGTTCATTGTCCGGCGGATCCTGGCGCCTTTGAAGGAGCTGGAGCGTGGGGCGCAGGCGGTGCAGCAGGGGAATCTGTCGGTGCGTCTTTCCCATCAGGGAAAGGATGAATTCACGCCGGCTATTTCTGCTTTCAATCTGATGACGGATAAGCTCTCACAGTCGCTTCGCGAGAGGGAAGCGGATGAGGCACGCAGAAAGGAGCTCATCGCCAGTATTTCGCATGATATCCGGACACCGCTGACGGCGATCCGCGCCTATGTAGAGGGGCTTCTCGACCATGTGGCAGATACGCCGGAAAAAGAGGCGCATTATCTGCGTGTGATCGAGAAGAAATCGGAGGTTCTGGAGCGTCTGATCGAGCAGCAGCTGCTTCTGACGAAGATGGATCTGGGGGAGAAGGCGCTTCCGCTTGTACCGATCGATCTTTCGAAGCTGGTCACGGATTTCGTCGAAGAGAATCGTCTTCTCTGGGAAAAGCAGGGGGCAGATTTCCATATCGAAAGCAAAGGGGCGCACAGGATGGCGGGAAATGCGCTTCTTCTGGAGCGGATCATGGAGAATCTCATCACGAACAGTATCCGCTATAAAAAGGAAGAGCGGGTGAAGATCGACATCAGGGTGGAAAGCAGCGGGGACTGTGTCCTGCTCACCGTTGAAGACAATGGGAGCGGCGTAGCGGAGGAGGCGCTTTCCCGTCTCACGGAGGCCTTCTATCGGACGGACCTCGCGAGAAGCCACACGGACAAGGGCAGCGGGCTCGGGCTTGCCATCGTAAAGCGGGCGGTGATACTCATGCATGGCACGCTGTCTATGGATAATCGCACGCCGCACGGACTCTTGGTGCAGATTTCTTTTCCGAAGGAGGAAAAGTCATGAAACGTATATTGATCGTAGAAGATGATGAAGACATTGCTTCCATCGAGAAGGATTATCTGGAAGTCAGCGGGTATCAGGTGACGGTGGAAATCAATGGGACAAAGGGGCTGACGGAAGCGCTCTCGGGCGAGTATGATCTGATTCTTCTGGATATCATGCTGCCGGGGATGGACGGTTTTCAGATCTGTCGAAAGCTTCGGGGCAAGCTCGACATCCCGATCATGATGGTCACGGCAAAGCGGACGGATATCGATCATATCCGGGGGCTGGGCTTTGGCGCCGATGATTATATCGAGAAACCCTTCTCCCCCGGCGTGCTGGTCGCAAAAGTGAAGTCGCAGCTCGCGCAGTATGAACGTCTCAAGGGGAAAAAGAAAGCAGGAGAGCGCATAACTCTGGGGGATATCGTGCTCGAGTCGGATACCCATCGCGTCTTCGTCCGCGGCGAAGAGAAAACGCTGCCGAATAAGGAATTCAAGCTGCTGGAGTATCTCATGCTTCATCCCGATGTCGTGTACAGCCGTGAAACCCTCTACACGCGCATCTGGGAGATGGATTCGCTCGGCAATACGGCGACCGTCCCCGTACATATCAACCGCGTCCGTGAGGCGGTGGAGAAGGATCCGGCGCATCCGAAGCATATCCTGACCATCTGGGGCGTGGGATATAAGTTTGTGCCGTAGATTGGTGACTAGGGACTGGTGACTAGTGACTGGTGATTAGGGGACTAGGGATTAGACTGGAAGATATTAGACTACAGATGTTTGAATGCAAACATGATAAAAGGCCCGTGATTCTCCATCGAGAGAATCACGGGTCTTTTAGTCGTCAGAAGTCTGATGTCTAATGTCTAATGTCACCTGCTAACAACCATTTCCTATCCAATAGGGAACAGGACACGTGCCAGATAGATGACGCCGGTCATGGTGATGCAGGAGAGGAAGGTGCTCATCATGACGAGCTCGGTCGCGAAGTCTTCAAAATTGTGAAATTCGACGGCGTAGAGAACGGAGTTGACGGCGCCGGGGACGGAGGTCATGATGAGGATGGTCTGCTTCAGGACGGGGGACAGGTGGAGGCCTGCGAGGTCAGAGAGCAGAAGGAGAAGGTAGGCCAGAAGCGGAGCGATGACGAGGCGGATGGTGCAGCCGGCCCATGCATCGATGTCTCGAAAGACGATGGTACTCCGATGGATCTGGATGCCGAGGGCGAGCATGACGATGGAGACGAGGGCATTGGCACAGTTTTCAAAGATCGGCCAGAGGAAGACCTGTGTCATGTCGAAGCCGGAGAATTTGATGGTGAAGACGGCGACAAGGGTGTAGATGACGGGCATGTGGAAGATGACGGAGATCGCGTCGCGCGGCGTCAGTTTCCCTTTGCCGGCCTGATAAAGGCCGAGCGTATTCAGCGTCATATTCATCTGCACGAGGAGGATGGTGGCGCAGGCGCTCGCCTGTGCGAGGTAGGGCGTCTCTCCATCGATGACGTAGGGGGCATTGCCGAAGACGAGGGCGATCAGGGCGATGCCGATGTTTCCGTTATTGGAGAACATAGTGCCGTTTTTGAGGCATTCGATCTTCCCGACGGGCATCCCGCGGAATTTCCCATACACCCAGGCGGCGAGCGCGATGAAGAACATCTGCACGAATGCCATGAGGAAGACGTTCAGGAGCGTCATGTCGATTTCCGCGACGTAGATGCTGTAGAAGATGAAGCTCGGCAGCACGATGAAGAAGGTGAGCTTATTGAGCGAGATGACATCGAGATGGTATCTGAGATCGAGCAGGTAGCCGATGGCGACGAAGACCAGAAGCGGCACGATATTGTCCGAAATGATTTGCAGGAAAGCCATGTCTGCCTCCTTATAGGGAAGCCGGGAAGAGGAGCCGGCAGAGGAAAAGCACAAGGGGAAGGGTGAGAATGGAAAGCGACATCTGCGTCATCAGGGATCTCTGGAAGATGGACTTCTGTGCGCTGCTGGTGGTGTCAGCCATGGAGAAATCCATGGCGCAGGGGATAGCGGCGAAAAGAAGAAGGATTTCTTTTGCCAGATCATCCATCGACGGAAAAAGGGTGAGAAGGCCCAGCGCTAAGAGTGGCGATAGGAGGAGTTTCACCAGTGCGGGAAGGAGGATGTCTTTGCTGACCGTGAAGCGGTGGCTGCGCTGGATCATGACGCCGGTCGTGACAGCAGTCAGGACGACGAAAGCGCCGGTGAAGTGGTGCAGTACGGGATAGAGAAAGGTGCCTTTCAGCGAGAGGCCGAAGTGCTGCGCGGCAAAGGCAAGAAGCGCGCCGTAGAGGACGGGGGTCGTAAGCGCGCGAAGCAGGAGAGACGAGAGGGAAGAGGACTCCCGGCTCACGATGGCGTGTCCCGCCGTGCGGAGCAGCAGGTGGGAAAATGTCATGAGGAGAGACAGGAGCGCGAGCGCTTTCGGAAGCTCCGCTGCTTCTCCTGCGGAGGCAAAGGGCAGGTGGGAAAAGGTGAGGTAGGTGAGGACGCCGCCAAGGTAGCAGACGTTCGGACAGGAGGCCATGCCGCAGATGGCCTGCCGGAGGGAAGGCTCTTGGGAGAGGCCTTTGGATAGAAGTGATGACAGCACGAAAAGGAGTGCCGTCAGAAGAAGCGCCGCCGGAAGCAGGAGGAAATCAGAGGCGGCAAGCGGCACCTGATACAGGCTGAAAAAGACGAAGCAGGGCAGTACCACGCGCGTGATGACGATCTCGTAGGTCTTGACGTCAATCTTAAATTTGCCCGCTAGAAACCATCCGCCGCCTAGAAAAACGAGGATGGGGAGCACGTCGAACCATATGATGTAAAGTATATCCATGGGAGTCCTTTCGGAAAAATGAGGAATGAGACTTGAGGAGTGGAGGGGAAGGCTCTGCTATTTTTATGGGGGATCTAAAGGCTGAAATCTGATTTCAGCCTTTAGATCCCCAGGCCACCAGTCACCAGTCACCAGCTACTAATTTTTATATCACTATAGTATACAACGGAATGGCGGGCGAATAAAGGGGCAGGAGGGCGGGCGCATTTCCGTTTTCCCCCCTTGAAAGCGATAAACCAAAGATGTATAATCTGTGTAACAATAATAAACTGAATCGAAGTATCTGTGATTTTGAGGATACCAAAACAGGGCAAAGACGCCATTCCGCGGCTTTGCCCTGTTTTTTATTTTCTTCCCGTAGATTTCTTTTCAGGGGTGTGGAAATGGGAGGCCGTGCGGCTTTCCAGTTTCTAAAAAGGGGGATGAATGATGGATGAGATTTTGCGCCATACGGCGAGTATCAATGACCAAATGGCCCGATACGGCGTCCAGTTCGGTTTGTACAAGGACGGGCAATTTTTAGAACGTCTCTTTCCGTTTGACCCGATCCCGAGAATTCTGAAAAAAGAGGAATTCGGAAAGCTCGAGAAGGGGCTTGCCTAGCGTGTCTGGGCGCTGAATGCCTTCCTCGCCGATGTCTACGGAAAGAAGCAGATCATCAAGGACGGCGTAGTACCGGAGGAATTCGTGTATCGTTCGCCGGGGTATCTGGCGCAGTGCGAGGGGATCCTTCCCGCGGAGAAGATCTACAGCCATATTTCAGGCATTGATCTGGTGCTGGGGAAAGATGGCAACTGGTATGTCCTGGAGGATAATCTCCGTATCCCGTCCGGTACGTCATATCCCCTGATCGCGCGCCAGCTGTGCCGCGACTGCAGTCCGGATACGTTCCGTAAGCACAAAGTACGGGATAACAGAAACTATGGCCGGCTGCTGAAAGAAACGATGGACTTCGTGAATCGCGGCGGGATCAATGTCATTTTCACACCGGGGCGCTACAATGCAGCGTACTTTGAGCATTCGTATCTGGCCGAGCAGGCGGGCGCGGTCCTGGCAGAGTGCGAGGATCTCTTCGTGGAGAATGATACACTCTACTATCGAAGCGATGAGGGGGCGATCCGCGTCGGGACGCTCTATCGCCGCGTCAGCGATGAATACCTCGATCCGCTCTATTTCGAGCCATCGTCCCTGATCGGCATCCCGAATCTCATGAGCGCGTACCGTGCCGGTCATGTCGCGGTCATGAATGCGCCGGGCAATGGCGTCGCGGATGACAAGGGCATTTACTACTTCGTGCCGAAGATGATCCGCTATTATCTTTCCGAAGAGCCGATCCTCCTCAATGCACCGACGTACCTGCCTTTCTATGAGAAGGACCGCGAGTATACGCTCTCGCATATGGATAAGCTCGTCATCAAGGACGTCGCGGAGGCGGGCGGCTATGGTGTCGTCTTCGGGCGCGACCTTTCGATGGAAAAGCAGGAAGAGCTGAAGGCGCTCATCGAAAGAGAGCCGCGGCGTTTCATTTCGTAGGAAATCATAGATTTTCAGGATCTGCCCGTCATGGATGGAGACAAGCGCGTCATGCGTAAAGCTGATCTCAGAGCTTTCGTACTGACAGGAAAGGATACGGTGGTCTGGCCGAGCGGCCTTACGCGGTTCTCCCGCATCGAAGGCGGCATGGTGGTCAATTCATCGCAAGGAGGAGGTTTCAAAGACACATGGGTTATCTCTCTATAAATAAAGACAACCGTCTCTTCTGGCTGGGACGATATCAGGAACGCGTACTGACGACGCTCTCCTACATGCTTTCCAAGTACGACCAGATGATCGACGGCGAGGACTTCGACTACGCGAAATACTGCGAAGATTTAGGCATCGCGAACCATTATCAGGATGCTTCGCATTTCATGGAGTGCTACCTGTTCAATAAGGACAATCCGGACTCTGTCCGCGCCGCAGCGGAGATGATGATCGGAAATGGCATCGTACTGCGTGATACGATTTCCAGCAAGACGCTCTCCTATCTGCAGATGGCCGTATATGCCCTCGATCTGGCGGCCGAGAGCAAGTCGCCGATCGTGGAGCTGCAGCAGGTCATCGACGACCTTATGGCTTTCCGCGGCAGCTATGATGATTTCATCGAGAATGAAAACATGCGAAACATCATCAAGTGCGGCTCAGGCGTGGAGCGCATCAGCCTGTCGCGCTCCCTCTCCTATCATCTGAAGGCAGTCGCGACGGAGATCCATAAGCTCCTTCGCCGTCTGGAAAAGACGAAGCTCAAAACGGATCCGGCGGCTTTGAAGATCCTGTGGGATGCAGAGCTCGCAGAGCCCGGACGGGAGCCGATCCCTGTCAAAAAGCTCATCGAAGCGGATGAGAATCTCTTCCTTGTGTGAGAAAATGCAGCCTGCGGGCTGCATTTTGGCATGGGGAACTAGTGACTGGTGACTGGTGACTAAGGACTAAAAGACTAAGAGACGAAGAGGCATCAGACTCTCCCGTATCGTCATTTTGAGCGCAAGCGAGAAATCTTTGTCATTCGCGGCTAGGGAAACGCTGATTCAATCGCAGAGTCGGATTTCATATGGGTTTTTATACATAGCTTCGTCATCATCTTCCTTACATAGCTCGCTATTCGCGTCAGATGATTCCTTGCTCTGTATAAAAATCCAAGAATGAAATCTGACAACGATTTAATCAGTGTTTCCCTGGGATCCCCCTTTCGTAACAAAACAACTCTTCTGTGATATGATGGACTTCAATCCTCTGCGCCCGGCTTTTACCGGGTACAGAGGAAAGACCAGAAAGGAGGCCACGGTTGTATGAGAAGTCTGTCTTTTTACTATGATACTTCACTGACATTTTCAGAACCTATCAAGGAGCATGATTTTCTTCTGCGCTGCGTGCCTGAGCAGAGAATCACGGAATTCACCCTCACTATCGTACCGATGGATTGAGGTGGACGCTATGGGGCAGATGCCTTTGTCAATCGGACCTACAAAGGGCGCATCCCTGCGCCGCATATGTCTTTCCGCTATACCGTCCGAGGGCGGGCGGTGTGTGATGACAGCGCCAAGCAACGGGAGGACACGGTTCTTCCCGGTTATAAATATCCGTCCCGGCTGACAGAGCCAACGGATGAAATGAAAGATTTCCTGGCATCGCTTCCCCTTTCGGGGACGGCTCTTGCGAAAGCACTCGCGATCTCGACGGCGGTACACGAGCATTTCACCTACACTCCGGGGGCGACAGGCGTCTCCACGACGGCGGGGGAAGCCTTCCATCAGGCGAAGGGCGTGTGTCAGGACTATGCACATGTCTTCCTCTCTCTCTGCCGCCTGTCCGGCATTCCGGCACGCTATGTGAGCGGTCTTCCTGTGGGGGATGGGGTCAGTCACGCATGGGCGGAGATCTGGGATGACGGCTACTGGTATGGCGTCGACCCCACGCGTCATGTGCCGGTCGATGAAGGTTATCTGAAGCTCAGCATGGGCAGAGACTTCATCGACTGTCCGATCGAATCAGGACTTTTCTCCGGCTATACGGACCAGCAGCAGAAGGTCTATATGAAGGTCTGTCAGGAACAGTAAAAAAACCTCTTCGCGAAAGCGGAGAGGTTTTTTTACTGTTCCTGGGGCATGTTGCCCCTTGGTGGTGGATGAAATCTCTATTCGAATGAGGATTGTGAAATGGTGGTGCGGCGCCAGATCCTTCGACTCAGTTCTCACTGTTCTGCCTTTACATTTTCGAATATCCGACATTTCACTCCGCTCAGGATGACGAAATGCGCCGCGGAGATTTGAAAACTGGCCTATTTAAGGAAGGCTATGACGAAGTCATGTATAAAAATTCTTGTAAAATCTGACTCTGCGATTGAATCAGCGTTTCCCTGACGGTTTTCTCATATCGCAAACCTAATCCCTAGCTACTTATTCCTAGTCACTAGTCACTCCTAGTTCCCCATCACAATTTCTTCCAAAGGAACTTCCCCTTTTCCGTCAGAGAAAGTCCTTTGAGGCATTGCTTCCTTGCTTCCCTCACGATGGCAAGAATGTCGGCCTTCTCGCTTTCTGTCAGCGGTTTTCCCGAGAAGCGGGCGGTGACCAGAAGGTCCAGCATGAGGGCGAAGGAGGCGAAGCGCGGGTCTTTGGTGAGAGCAGATTTTCTGTCTTCGTAGGAGCCGCGAGTCGGAAGGCCTGCCCAGTGGGAGAATCGGTCCGTGTAGGCGATGAGGCCTTTGAAGTGGGCGTCATCCGTGAGTGCTTTGGCGAGGAGGCGGGAGGCGGCTGTCATGCGGTAGAGCGGATAGGCGGAAAGAAGTGCAAGCATGAGCAGGATGGTAAGCAGCATCGGGAGAAGCGGGCGGGAAACGGGGGCGTCCGGCGTCCTCGGCTGGGAGAGCGGGGGCTGGCCCTGCGGCTGCTGCTCTGGTTGCTGTTGTGGTCGCTGCGGTGCAGGCGGCTGTTCTTTCGGCGCTTCCTCACGTGCGTTTTTCTCGTCAGCCGGTTTATCCGGCGCGCCCTGTTCATTTTTCTGCTTGTCGGGCGGGATCGGGAAGGGATTCTCCGCTCCCTCTTTGCCCGGGGTCATTTCACAGGGACGCCAGCCGAGGCCATCGACATAGACTTCGACCCAGGCGTGGGCGTGGTGATCATTGACGGAGAGGGCGTGGAGCCCTTCCTTGGTCAGAGGGGCATTCCGGAGATCTTCAATGTTTACGGAAAGGCCGACTGCATAGCGGGTCGGAATCCCTGAGGCGCGGAGTAGCATGACGGCGGCAGAGGCAAAGGAGGTGCAGTAGCCCTTCCTGCTTTCGGTCAGGAAGTAGGAGATAAAGTCTTTATCCGCAGGCGTTCTGCCCGGATTCTTCGTATAGGTGTAGTTCGTTTCCAAGAAATGACGCACGGCGTCGATGCGTGCGCGTTTCTCCGAGAGCGTTTTCGCAGGCGGGATGGCTCCCAGAGAGGCGATGGCGGTGTGCGTTTCTTCCGGAATCGTCAGGTAGTGTGCGTAGACGAAGTCGCGGTAGCGTTTCTCGGCTTCTATATACGTCGTGTAGTAGGGGTCTTTGATGGATTCGCGGGCCATCATGGAGAAAATCGCGCCGGCGGGGATGTCCCACACGTCGGTGCTGTAGGCTTTGCCCTCGCGGGAGATCGGCGAGCGGTCGTAGCGGAAGTAGGGACCGCCGAAGTCGGCATCATAGGGGAGGAGCAGGAAGCGGCTCTTTTCGTAGAGGGCCGCGAGGGTGAAGGGTTTCTTGAAGGCGGAAAGGTCATTCTCTTTGGTGTAGTTCAAGAGTTTTTGGGAAATCAATGGATTTCTTGCAGCGACCTCCATGAGCCATGCACCCTGGTCGTACCATTCGCCCTGGTTCTTGGCGAAGAGGGCTTCTGTCCCGTCATAGGTGCTGTCTGGGAAGTCCTTCCAGCGGCTGTCTTCGTAGAGGCCGCCGGTCCAGCTTCGGATGTAGAGGTGCGTAGTGCTTGTCGCTTCGATGTCTGCGATGACGCGGCCTGTGTAGCGGATGCTGGCACTGCTGCCGAGGCGCTGGTGTCCGGCGGCGCCTTTCATCATGCCCGTGTAGGCGTTGCCGGCATGGAAGATCGGGTCATAGGGGTCTGTCCAGCCGATGATTTTCTCCTGCATGCGAGAGAAGATCGCGGGCTGCTCATACCGGCTTTCCGGGAGCGCGAGGAGAATCCCAGCGCCCAGAAGCAGGGTGAGGGCGAGGGCGGGGATCTCCGGCATGCCGACTCCGTGATTTCTAAGAGAGGCGAAGACGGAAAGTCCGTAGGAGGCGCAGCAGAGAATGGCGAGAGCGGGCGGATTCACGCCGAAGTAGAAGCCGAAGAGGATGAGGAAAAAGGAAAGGAGCGCTGCCATCGCGCGGGCCGCTTTGGATAATGCACCGGCCGTAAAGAAGAGGGCGAGAAGGCAGGCGAGCCATCCTTTGGCAAGAGCCGGGTTTGCGATGGCTTTCGCAAGCGGTGCGGTCATGTCGATGTCATATGGCTCTTTGAGCGTATCGACGAGGGGAATGAGCGCAGAGAGGAGGCTCGAGAGGAAGGCGTTTCTCACAAGGAGCGGGAGCGAGAGAAGGAGGAGGGCAAGGAGTGCAAGAAGCGGCAGAGGGTGCCTGCCTAGCAGTCTGGAAAGAGCGAAAGAAAGAAGGGGCGCAAGGAGCGCAGCGGCGATCGCATAGGGAAGCGCACCGCCGCCGAAGTAGGAGAAGAGTGCATAAGAAGCACTGAAGGCACCGAGAGCAGAGAGGAGGAGTGTCATCATGCTTCACCTCCCAGCGCGCGGGCAATGGCGGCTTTTCCGGAAAGGGCAGCGCCTTGGGCATCACGCACGCACCAGATGGAGGGGTGCAGGACGGGCGAAATGGCAGGCGTAGGATTTCCTGTCAGGTAGCAGATCGGAATATACGGAGAGAGATGGCTCGTCTTCAGCGCATTGCCGCCGCCCTCTCCCAGGAAGGAGGCGACAGCTTCTTCCCAGCCCGTCTTGTCTTTGATGGAGGTGATGATTTCCTCGCCATGGAGAGTCATCCACGCGAAACGGAAAGGCATACGGGCCGCCGTGAGTGCGAGGCCGCAGGAAAGGAGCGCATCGGCGAGAAGATCCCGCAGTACATCATCCTCTTCATAGTCTGCCGCCAGGATAAGGCGCGCATCGTCTGCGTGCATGCGGTCGCGGACATAGACATCCTCTGTGCGGGCCGTGACCTTCCAGTTGATGAGGCGGGGATTATCCCCCGGCTGGTAGGGCGTCGCACCGAAGTACTCCATCTCTTCACTGCCCGAGAGGCGAAGGAGACTCTGCAGCGTATGCGCGTAGTCACCCATCGGACGCGGCAGGACGAGAAGTGTGGCGGCTTCCGTGTCTGTATGGAAATGGAAAAGTCCGAACGGGTCTTTCCAGGAAAGGCGCGCCGCGGGGAGCGTGATGCGTCCCGCATGCGCGGTGCCTACCCGGAAATAGAAACGTACTTCGCCCTTTTCTTTTTCATAGCTGTCATACTCGCGCCCTGCCAGCGTGGCGGAAAGCGAGGAGAAGAAGGGAAGATACCGGCCGCGTGCGGAAAGGCATACTTCCACCGCATCTCCGCGCCGCGCGCGGTAAGGCGCCGTGAGCGTGGCCGTGACTGAGCGGCGCAGCGCATAGCCCGCCGCCAGTGAAAACAGCGGCACGAGAAGCAGCAGTACGCCGAGAAGGAAGGCGGCGTATAAGTCGTAGAGGATCATCAGCAGAAGCGCGATGATCACGAGAAAGAGATAAGATAGATAAGTCATAAGATGTACACTGTTTTACAGGGTTCAGGGTTCAGGGTTCAGGGTTCAGGAAAATGAGGAATGAGGAATGAGAAATGAAGGTGGCGGCTTCGCCGCAAATATATATGGGGCGATACGAGAAAAACGTTGTCGCACCCCGTTCCGCATTCTGGCTTTCAAACTTCAAGGAAACGTGGAATGATGGTGCATCGCATAAAATATAAATGCGCGGAGGTTTGAAACTAGCGGTTTTCTCGTATCGCAAAGCTAATCACTAGCTACTAGCTACTAGTCACTAGTCCCCAGTCACCAGCTATTACACCAGCTCCGGCATCGGGACGGATTTCAAAATGGCATCGAGTACGCTCGCTGCGGTCTTTCCGGCAAAGCGGGCATCGCCGGAAAGGGTGATGCGGTGGGAGAGGGTGTAGGGGGCGACGGCGAGGACGTCATCTGGAGTCGCGTAATTTCTTCCCTCCATGAGGGCATGGGCGCGGGTCATGGCGGAAAGCGCCATCGTGCCGCGCGGAGAGATGCCGAGCGAGATGTCATGGCTTTCTCTGGTGGCAGCGGCGATATCCACCATGTAGGCGAAGAGGCTGTCTTCGACGTGAACATCCGCAGCGGCTTTTCGCAGGGAAAGAAGGTCGTCGGGCGTGATGACGGCGCTAAGGGACAGAGCGGCGCTCCGGCGGCTGCCCTTCAGGATCTCGATCTCGTTCTCGCGGGACGGATAGCCAACGGTGATGCGGATCATGAAGCGGTCGGTCTGCGACTCGGGGAGCTCCTGTGTGCCGGAGGAGCCGAAAGGATTCTGCGTCGCCATGACGATGAAAGGCTGCGGGGCGGCGTAGGTCTTGCCGTCGACCGAGAGGCGTCCTTCCTGCATGACTTCGAGGAGCGCGGACTGTGTCTTCGGGGAGGCGCGGTTGATTTCATCAGCGAGGAAGAAATTCGTCATCGCGCTGCCTGCCACGTAGCGAAAGCTGCCGGAGTCTTTGTCGTACATGGAAAATCCCGTGATATCCGAGGGCAGGACATCGGGGGTGAACTGTATACGCTTGTAGTCAAGCCCGAGCGTGCGGGTGAAGGCGACGGCCATGGTCGTCTTGCCCACGCCGGGAATGTCATCGATCAGGATATGACCGCCTGCCAAGATGGCGGTTAGTATACGGCGGAGTACATCGTCCTTGCCCAGGATGGCTTTGCCTGTCTCAGCAAGAATGGCGTCTATGGTTTCTTTGGTATTCATGAGGGCCTCCTTTATTTATACCCTACTATTATACAACGATTGGGAAGAGCCCATGCGGGAGGCGAAGCGGAATGGCTTTGCGGCATGATCCGTATAAAAAGCAGGGCTGTCTTTTCATGCTTCGCACTGCCAATTTGACATTTCCCTCCATTTCCCCTATAATACTATCATTATGGAAGGGTGTCCGAGTGGTTGAAGGAGGCGGTCTTGAAAACCGTTAACCTTGCAAGAGGTTCATGGGTTCGAATCCCATCCCTTCTGCCAGAATTATATTCGCGGGAAGCCGCGGCTTCAGAAAGCACTGATTGATGAGCGGCGCGCTCGTCGGCAGTGCTTTTTCATTAGGAATGAGGGATGGCTGTGCGGCAAGATTTTTCGGCTCAGTCCTCGCTTTTCTGTAAGCGGCTTTCTTATATACGACGTTTCCTGCTCTAAGGATGACGAGATGTGCTGCGGAGCGCAAATAAGGCGATGTCTGCAACTGGCATTTAGTTACCAGTCACCAGTCACTAGCCACTAGTCTCTATTTCCCTAAAAGGAGTCTTTCATGTATCTATTCCATCGACATATCGACCTTGCGAGTGAGCTCAAGAAAGCCATCGGGCTGGCCGTGGGCGCAGCCATCTACTCGGCGGGCCTCAATCTTTTTCTGATCCCGAATGACATCATCGACGGCGGCGTCACCGGTATTTCCCTTCTCGTGCAGGCGCTGACGGGCATCCCCTTCAGCGTACTCATCGTCCTTTTGAACCTGCCCTTTTTCTACATCGGTTATCGGCGGCTCGGGGCGCGGCTCGCTCTGTCTTCGACCTTTGCGATCGTCGTCCTCTCGCTCTGCTCATCCTATTTCGAGACGCTGAAGCCCGCGACGTCGGATCCATTCCTCTCGACGATCTTTGGCGGCATCATCATCGGCATCGGTGTCGGCATCGTCATCAAGAGCGGCGGCTCGACCGATGGCACGGAGATCATGGCGATCTGGATGGATAATAAATTTCCTTTCTCCGTGGGCGAGATCATCATGTTTTTTAATTTCTTCATCCTTGGCGCGGCCGGCTTCGTCTTCAGCTGGAACAGCGCGATGTATTCCCTCATCACGTACTTCATCTGCTCGCGCATGATCGATGCGGTCTCGACGGGTCTCGACTCGTCGAAAGGGGTCTTCATCGTGACGACATCCTACGATGCGGTGTCAGATGCGATCGTTCACGATATGCATCGCGCCGTCACCCGTCTGCATGGACAGGGGGGCTTCCTGAAGGATGATAAGGATGTCCTCTACTGCGTAGTGAGCCGTCTGGAGATTACAAAGCTGAAACAGGTGGTTCACCACATCGATGCTTCGGCTTTTCTCTCCGTCTTCGATGTGCAGGAAGTCCAAGGGGGACTGGTGAAGGGGAAGAAGTAAGTGGCGGAGAGACTAGGAGACTAGAAGATATCAGACATCAGACGTCTGATTTTTCTCTTCCGGCTTTCGGGCATCGCCTCATATATTTGCGGCGAAGCCGCCACTTAAGTCCCTAGAACCCCTAGAACCGGTTTGAACTTTTCCACTATTGTCGCTTTCCCGTCATCCTGCTATACTAAAATCATCCAACTTATAGAAAAGGAGAGTAATTATGAAATTTCTATTTAACCATCAAAATTTCAACGTGCTTGATCTTGAGAAGAGCATTGCCTTTTATGAAGAAGCGCTCGGACTTACGGTGAACCGTACTTACGAAGCTTCTGACGGCTCCTTTATCCTGAAGTATCTCGGAGACATGGCGACGGGCTTCCAGCTCGAGCTCACCTGGCTGCGCGACCGCAAGGAAGCCTACAATCTGGGGGACAATGAATTCCATCTGGCTTTCGAGGTGGATAACATGCAGGAAGCCTATCAGAAACACAAGGCGATGGGTTGCGTGTGCTATGAGAACAAGGATATGGGCATCTACTTCATCAATGATCCGGACGGATACTGGATCGAGATCATCCCGGGAGGACATTGATGGATCCGATATTTACCAGAACCGCCCGCATCATAGATGAGAAGGGGATCGAGTGCCTCCAGGCCAAGACGGTCGCAGTCTTTGGCATCGGAGGTGTCGGTTCGTATGCGGCAGAAGCACTCGTGAGAGCGGGCGTGGGACACCTCATTTTCATCGATAAGGATGAAGTCGATATCACAAATCTGAACCGCCAGCTGGTCGCTGACCTTACGACCATCGGAAAAAATAAGGCGGAAGTCATGGTATCGCGTGCGCACCTTGTGAATCCGGCCTGTGATGCGAAAGCCATGCCCATTTTCTATCGCCCCGGAGATGAAGACTTCATCAGAAATCTCCACGCTGACTATATTATCGATGCCATCGATGATGTGCCGGCGAAGATTTCCATCGCGGAAGTCTGTTGGAAGCTGAAGATACCGGAAATCTCTTCCATGGGGACAGGCAATCGCCTGCGGCCGGAGATGCTGCAGATCGCTGATATCAATAAGACCTCTGTCTGCCATCTGGCCCGCAAGATGAGAAAAGAGCTGAAAGATCGCCGCGTGAGAAAACTCACGGTCGTCTACTCGAAAGAGCTTCCGCACAAGCCCATCGGCGAAGGCCATGCTCCCGGCTCTTCCTCTTTCGTTCCGCCCGTTTCCGGCATGATGATGGCAGGCTATGTCGTGCGCGCGCTGCTGAAAGAAGCAGGGATTGGTTAAGGAAACGGTAGCAAGCGCTAAGCCTCTGACCTCTGACATCTTTCCTCCGGCCTCCGGCCTTCGGGCATCGCCCTATAGATTTGCGGCGAAGCCGCTACCTTCATTTTTAATTTCTTCAAAGGAGGCTCCATGCATGATCACCGAAATCCATCATCCTGACTGGCTCACACTGGACGTGGGCGGGGAGGCTGTCCTTGGCTATAACCAAGAATGGTATCCGCAGGAGAGACAGCGTCTGGCGGGCTGCGGGCCTACGGTCGCTTCCATGATGGCAGCCTATCTGGAAAAGAAAGAGTGGAAGACGCCGGTGAAAGACCGGGAGGCTGCGCTTTCCGTGATGCTTTCCATGTGGCAGTACGCGACGCCGAGGATGCACGGCCTCTACAAGACACGCTGGCTGAAGGAAGGCCTCGCGGCTTATCTTTCTGAGAAAGGCCTGCATGGCGTCGTAGAGTCGCTCTCTGTACCGTCTATCCGCATCCTTGCACCAAAGCCGGAAAGGGTCGTCTCCTTCATCAGAGAGGGCCTTTTGGCGGACTGCCCGGTGGGATTTTTGAATCTGCACAGCGGAGGTGAGCCCATTCCTTATCACTGGCACTGGATGCCCATCGTAGCGATGGAAGAAACCGAAGAGGGGACTTTCTGCACCCTTTGGGATGAGGGGAAGGCCCATCGATTCTGCCTCGAGGGCTGGCTCAAAAATACCAAATTCGGCGGGGGATTTGTCAGAGTGATGGCGGGGGACTAGTGGCTAGTGACTGGAGACATTAGACTCCCGTATCGTCATTGAAAGCGTTGCCGAGAAATCTTTGTCATTGGCGGTCAGGTGGGCAATGATTGGAAAGTTCAAAACGGGAAACCTGCTATCAAGAGACTTTCGGGCACCGCCCCCCCCTTTTGAACCTTTTGAACCCATAGAACCCGCTCCCCCTCTTTCGCACGCAATCAAAGGACGGCAAGCCTCATGGGCTAACCCGGAACCCTTTATCAATCATTATTCCAAAGGAGGATTTCCTATGAAAAAACTGTTCGCAATGGCACTGATTTCTGCACTGGCTCAGCCGGGCGTTGCCATGGGAGCCGCCAAGCTGCCTGCTCCGGAAAAAATGCTGAATGATTACAGTCGTTATGCCGTGGTCTACACCAGCGATGAAGAGCGCGTCTATGTGGATACTGAGACGATCGAGCGCGACCCGGCGAACGCCGGCGATCTGCCGATCATCCGCGGAACTCTCTACGCGGAAGTGTACAAAGACCCGCTCACCTACCCGGACTTCGGCAATTACCGCATGGTCGACTACATTTTCGAGTATGAAACCGCTGTCGGCGCTGATCAGTACGGTCGCGACATCAAGTACCGCATCCTGAACAAACTCCAGGGAGTTTATACCCCTGACGGCAAACCGGCGCAGTATAATGGCCGTCACGATGAACCTGCGGACGAAGCGGAAGATATTTATGTGGCGATGTATCGGCTGTCGAAAAATTATTAAGGAGGGGAGTGGCTGGTGACTAGTGTCTAAGAAATATCAGATCATCTCGTATCGTCATTTCGAGCGAAGCGAGAAATCTTTGTCATTCGCGGTCAAACGGTCGATGTTTGGAACTTCCAAACGGGAAACCTGATATCCACTAACTTTCGGGCATCGCCCCATATATATTCTCGGCGAAGTCGCCACCACCATTTCTCATTTTCCCCCTAAAACCTCCATTCCTTTTCCATTTACAAATTTCGTCCCTCGCTATATAATAGAGGAAACTTCACTTATCGAGCAGAGAAGCCATGAGACATGTCTTTTGGCTTCTTTTTTGTTTATGGATCCCTTGCAAGGGGAGCTTTGATGCCATCTGATTCTGTGATGGGATCAGTGCTTTTCGGGGGATCTCTTCTTAGGGGAGAACAACATGCAGCTCTACATTGCGGGCGGCTGCGGCGACCAGGGCCGCAACTGCTTCTATATCGAAGGGGATCGGCATGCCTTCATCGTAGACGCGGGGACGTCGACTGACGGGCTGGACCGTCTGCCCGACCTTTCACCGGAAATGATTCGCCGCGCGGAATACCTTTTCGTGACACATTCTCACAAAGATCACACGGGCGCGATCGAATATCTGGAAAACAATGGCTTCACAGGGCCCGTCCTGATGTCAAACCAGACTTACCAGCAGATCCATTACAAGCCGAAGAATACCATGATCCTTGATTCTACTGCGCCCGAGCTTTCTTTGGATGGCGAGCTCTCTCTCCGCTGGGGACGGACGGGACACTGCGCCGGCGCTGTCTGGTACTACATCACCGTGGATGGGAAGCGTCTCTTTTTCTCCGGCGACTACCGGGAAAATGATACCTTCTACCGCTGCGATGCCGTTCGCGGTCTTACGGCGGATCTTGCGGTCATCGACTCCGCCTACAACCGCATGGATCGGGCGGAGGATATGAGAAAAGCCGTCGCAGATGCGGTCAAAGACATACTGGCTGCGTCGGCTCCGCTCCTCTTGCCGGTACCCTCCTACGGCCGCGGACTCTCCATGGCGATGCTCTTCTACCAGATCTTTGGCGAGGCGCATCCCATCCATATGTCCGCGAAGCTTCGTGACCAGTGGCTGCGCATCGGGCATCGAAGCTATTTTGTTCACGAAGAAATCCCAAGCTATCCCTTCGAGATCTTCAGGTCTTGGGATGAGACATCTCTGGAAGACGGACATATCTATTTCCTGACCGATGCCCAGCTTTCCAAGGCGAAGAGCCGCCAGCTCATCGACAGGCATCCCGAGCTCTCCGTCCTCATGACCGGCAGCCTTCACGGCTACGGCAAGGCAAAGTCCTATTACGAGTCCGGCCGCGCGGCTTTCGTCCTCTGGCCGAACCACCTGACAAAGCAGGAAACAGCGGATCTTGCAGCGGAAAATGAGTTCTCTCTCGTCGTTCCTTTCCACAATCCAAAAGAAAAGCCGGAGACAGATGTGTATAGTTTTTAGGGGAGTGGAGGGTAGTGACTGGTAGCTGGTAGCTAGTGACTAGCGGATATCAGACTCTCTCGTATCGTCATTTCGAGCGGCAGCGAGAAATCTTTGTCATTTGCGGTCGGGCGGATGTCAGGAAGACTTTAAGGAAACGCTGGGGCCAAGAGAGTTTCAAGTACCGCTTCTATATACTTGTGGCGAAGCCGCCACCTTAACCCGTAGAACCCGTTGAAACTGTCCAATCCGTTTCCTTCCCTTCCCCACGCATGTTATAATAGAAATAGAAGAAAACAGGGGAAATCCCCTTCGTCATAGAAAGGCGGGATGCATATGCTTTCTTATAAAAAAATTCTGGTACCGTATGATGGCTCCGAACATGCAAAGAAAGCGCTCGGGCAGGCCATTGCTATTGCTGAAGACAGTGAAGGCGCGAAGCTCTTCGTTGCTTCCGTGTGCAACATGGTATCAGCGATGAGCAATTTTGATCAGGTCTCCATCGCAGAAGGCTGTCTCACGACCAAGCTGACAGAAGATCTGGAAGCGCAGTGCAAGGCGGATCTGGAAGAAGCCAAGGCCATGATTCCGAAAGAGGTAGAGACGGAGATGGTTTACGAAGTCGGCTCTCCGGGACCTGTCCTTTTGAATATGGCAGATGATAAGAAATGTGACCTCATCGTCATGGGCAGCCGGGGTCTCGGCCCCCTGAAGGGGATCTTCATGGGCTCCGTTTCAAGCTACCTCGTCAGCCGCTCCAAGTGCCCGATCCTCATTGTGAAATGATTGAGACAGAAGCTGTAAATGCCGGCATTGGCATTTACAGCTTTTTTAGTGCAAGGTTAGCCACTGGGGCGGCTCGCCCCCTTGAAAACCTCTCTTGAATAAGAAATGAGAAATGCGAAATGCGAAATGCGAAATGGTGGTGCGGCGCCAGATCCTTCGACTCAGTTCTCACTGTTCCGCCTTTACATGATCGAACATCCGACATTTCACTCCGCTCAGGATGACGAAATGCGCCGCGAAGTATAAATAATGGCGATGCCATGAGCTGGCATTTCAGTTACCAGTTACCAGTTACCAGTCACTAGTCACTAGTCACTCCTAATCCCTAATCCCTGGCCACTATAACATGCAAGCAAAAAAATAATTTGCTTTTCCTCTTCTGTTGTGATATAATTTCTATCTAGCTACATATCGATTTCAAGGTGGCTTTTCATAAAAATGGCTTGGACGAAGCATGGAAACGATGGGAAAAGAAAGGGCACCTGAAGTGATCTGAATGAAATGACAGACTTATGGAAACGCTGATTAAATCTGACAACGATTTAATCAGTGTTTCCATATAGATTCTGAGGAGGTGTCCCTATTTGGCAACTAAGGCAGCACAGCTGGCAGAGTGGCTAAAAGAACTGCAGGATAGAGTGGATGCTGACGGCAATCTTTCCTATGCGGAGATTATGCGCTTTCAGCAGGAGAAAAACCTGACAAAGAAACAGTTCGACAGCATTTTTACACTTCTTCATGAGCATCACATCGAGCTTGTCTATGATGATGACATAGAGGATGATGCGGAAGAAGGCCCGACCGACGCCGATTTTGGCGGAGATCCCGGAGACGATGACCTGTCCGACGATGTCCTTCTGGATGACGACAAGGATGGACTGGAAGAAAAAGAGTGGGAGACGGAAAGCTCCGACGAAGCCTATGACGCAGCGGCTGGCGGTATCAGTGACCCCGTCCGTCTCTATCTCCGCGAGTGCGGCTCGAATCCGCTCCTTTCCGCAGAGGAAGAGATGCGCCTTGCCAAGCTTATCGAGCGCGGCAAGCATAAGGATTCGACGGAAGAGGAAAAAGAGGAAGCAAAAGACGCGAAGAAAGAAATGGCCAATGCCAATCTGCGTCTGGTCGTTTCCATCGCCAAGAAATACCCGGGGCGCGGCATGCCTTTCCTTGATCTCATTCAGGAAGGCAATATCGGCCTCTTGAAGGCTGTCGATAAATTCGACTACACCAAAGGCTATAAATTTTCTACCTATGCGACCTGGTGGATCCGTCAAGCCATCACCCGCTCCATCGCGGATCAGGCTCGCACCATCCGCGTGCCGGTACACATGGTAGAGACCATCAATAAGATGAACCGTGTCGGCCGCCGCTTCCTGCAGGAACATGGCCGCGAAGCGACAAATGAAGAACTTGCCAAGGAAATGGGCATCAGCGTGGATAAGATCCGCGAAGCCAAGAAGGCGGCGCAGGATCCGATCTCGCTTGAGACGCCGATCGGCGAAAAAGAGGACTCCCATCTGGGGGATTTCATCGAAGATTCCAAGACCGCATCTCCGGAGGACGAAGCAGCAGCGACCATGAGAAGAGAGCAGGTCTACAAAATGCTTGAAACGCTGACCGAGCGAGAAAAAGGCGTCCTCGCCCTCCGCTTCGGCATGGATGACGGCACGCCGAGAACGCTCGAAGAAGTCGGCAAGCATTTCGGCGTCACGCGCGAACGTATCCGTCAGATCGAAGGCAAAGCACTGAAGAAACTCAAAAAACAGGCACTGCCGATGAAGGTAGACTAAAAAAAGGAGCTGTGGAGAAATGAAGATTCATTTCTTCACAGCTCCTTTTTACTTTGCTTTCATTTGGTTCAGGGTTCAGGGT
>OGQF01000889.1_pt1 | contig 23545 bp, 10 predicted proteins | sample 1553141 | NCBI WGS metagenome assembly OGQF01 (sample SAMEA2580005, study PRJEB22360) | human gut metagenome | biome: human gut; feature: human-associated habitat; material: faeces | place: Denmark | collected 2008/2010
TAAATAGAGCCTTACTTCCAGTTACTGGAGTAAAGCTCTATCTCTTTACGGGTGCCTTTTTTCGTCAATTTATATTATTTTTACATTACACTTTTGTTTTGGTTATATTTTATATAGTTTTTACGCTTTTTCCCTTACCGGGATTTTTAGGACCGTCTCCCAATCCTGAATCCTGAATTTAATTATAGAACATATTTCTTAATTGCCCAAATTCCACTTGTTAACATTGCTATAACTATAAATCCTAATCCTATATATATTTGTGCATCTCCTAGTCTTATTGTTAGCATTACTGGTGCATCATCTATATCGTCTTCACCATTTTCAAAGTTATCTGGTGTAGAGTCTATATCTGGTGTATGGCTTTCATTATAGTCTTGGCTTATTTCTGCTATGTTTGTTTTTAAGCCCATATTGTTAGGGTCATTTATCCATGTTAATAATATAGAAATTGTTGCATTTTCTCCTGGTTGTAATAATGTATTTTCTAATTGTTTTGTTCCAACTCTTTCTTTTCCATTTAATGGATCTCTTGGGTACCATAATGGGTTATCTTCTTGTATAAATTTTAATCCTTCTGGTATGTAATCTGTTACTTCTTTTGCGTAACCTGCAATTTCACCTTCGTTTGTAATTTTTATCTTGAATTCAAATTTTACTGTTACTTTGTTTATGTCTTGTCTTCCTAAATCTACTTTTGCTGGTGGTTCTGGATTTTCATCTCCTGTATGTCCTGTTTCTATTACTGTTTGTGAACCATCTTCATTTGTTACTATTGCTTTACTTACCCATTTTTTAAGACTTAAGTCGAAATATTTAACTTTTATAAATTCTTTATCTAAATCGTCTTCTTTGTTCCATTCATTGTTATTGTTTGGTGTAGAGTCTTTATCTTCTACTGGATCATTATTGTCATCTCTGTCGTCTGTAATCTCTGCTGTATTTACAATAATTCTATCAGATGTATTTGGCTCTGTTACTTTAAATGCAATCTTTAAATCTCTATAATCTGGGTTTTCGTCTGTTATTCCAGCTTCTTTATCAAATGCTTTTATTAAGTTTGCACCTTCTGTTTTTTCTTGTTCTTTTGATAAATAATCTGTTTCTATACTCTTTTTATCTTCTGATTGTACCCATCTATATTCTTTGTTTATTTCGTTTTCTGGTAAAAATTCTAAACCTTCTGGTACATCATCTTTAACTTTATTTGCATAACCTGCAATTTCACCTTCATTAAATATTCTTAGAGTATATGTTACTATATTTCCATTTTCCACTTCTACTGGATCTTTTGTATGGTCATATTTAATGTTTCCATCTTCACCCATACTTAATTCTGGAATTCTGTTTGTTACTTCGTTGTCATTTACTGCTGTTATAAATTTTCTTAATGCTAGATCAAATATCTTCTTTTTATTTTTTACTGTTACTTTTATTGTTCCATCTTCTAATTTAACATCTACAAATTCTTCTATATCTTGTGTTAGAATTTTTATATCAGAAATTTTATATTTTTGACCTTCTAATACTTTTGTTATTTCGATTTTTAATGTATCAAATAATTTTTTGTACTTGTCTGGTGCTTCTATTTCTTCTATTGTTATAATCTCTTTTCCTTCTTTAGTTATAGCAATATCTTCTATATTTAATTTTCCATTTTCATCTGTTGTTAGCTCTTGGCTCTTTCCATCTTCGAATGTTACTTTAAATTTAGCTCCTTTTAATGGTTTTTCTGTTTCTTCGTCAACTTTTATTAACTCTACATTGTAACTTCCATTTGCTGGTTTTAATACTAATTTTTCGAAGTCATCATCATCTTCTTGACCTTTATAATAATAATCTTTGTCATCTAATTCTTCTTTATTATTAGCACCAATATAGTTTTCCATATTGTCTTTGTTTGCATCTGGATGTCTTGCTGGAACAGAATCTCTATCTGCATTTTCTTGATCTGTTATAGTAATTTTTAATTCTGCATCATATTCTTCTAAGATCCATGCTACATTTGTTAAGATTTGTTCTTCATTACTTGATACAGCTGTTACTGTACATTCTATTTGTATTGTTTCTGAATCTAAAGTTTTGCCATCATATGCTTTTAAGTTATCTGTATTTTGCCCTCTTACTAATTTTAATGTATTGTCTGCTTCAGAATATGCTTCTAGTTCGAAGTTTCCAGATATTATTTTGTTAAATTTTAATCCTGTTGGTAGTTGGTCTACCACTTTTGTAGCTCTACCATCTTTGTTTCCTTCATTATATATTGTCATGTTATATATTACTTTATCCCCTGTTTTTACTACAAGTGGATCTTTTCTATGTTTATATGTTGCTGTTGTACCATTTTCTAATGAAGTTTTGTCTATATTTGGAATTCTTGTATCTGTAACATTTTTATCATTTATTTTTGTTATGTATTTTCTTAATGCTAAGTCAAAATATTTTGCTTTGTTTTCTACTGTTACTGTTATTGTATTTCCTGTTAAATTTATGCTTGCACCTTCTTGGCTGTTTTCTATTATTGCACTTGAAATTGAATATGTATTGTCTTTAAATTCTTTTGTAACTTTTACTGTTATTGGAGATGTTATTATTTTTTCATATCCTTCTGGTGCTTTTGTTTCTTCTATTGTTATTGTGTCTGTTCCTGCTTGTGTTATATTTATTGGTCCAATATTTATTTCTCCATTTGCACTTGTAGTTTCTGTTACTGTTCCGTTAGGACTTACAATTTTAAATGTTGCTCCTTGTAATTTTTTACTTACATTTCCTTGTTCTACTTTTACAAGTTTTAAATTATATGCACCTTGCTTTGGAAAAGTTGCTTCTTCTTCTCCATTAAATGATTTTTGTGTTCTATCTATTTCTACTATTGGTTGTACTGTACTATCTCCTGCTTTTGTCCAATATGTTGCTTGAGTTAATGTATAATTTCCACTTATTGCAACTCTTACATTTGTTATATTTTCAGAATTTACAGTATTTATTGGAATACTTAAATAAAAATTGCTTCCTATTAATTGCTCTAATGTTTTATTTGTTTCACTTTTATTTGCATCTAAAACTTTGTATTTTCCATCTAAACTTTGACCGCTTTGATTTGTTACTTCAAAATTAATTGTATATGGTGTGTCATTATTTTTATTTACTTTAAAAGGTCCTACTATATAATTATTTCCTTTTGCTTCTACTGTTGCTGTTGTATCTTCCATTGTAATTGGTGATGAATTACTATTAGAGCTTTCTCCTGCTTTTTTTGCATTTTCTACAAAATATACAAATAATTTATCCATATTATCATATCTTGTAGTATTCGTATCTTCTATAGCTACATATTCACCTGCTACTCCATTAGTTTTTGCTGATAGTAAAACTGTTTGGAAAGATGCTTCTCCTGCCATATCTTTATGGTATGTTGGATCGTCATAATTTGTAAAATACCATATTGCTAATTGTTGTACAACATCTATATCATCATCTGTTAACTCATGATTTCCTGTAATTCCTGCATTTTGTAATAATACAGCTTTATCTGTAGTTGCTGTTTCTGCATTTGGTATATAAGCGTGGTTTAATAACCATACTATTTGGTTATAATATTGTGATGGTACTGGTAATGTAGGCATACTATTCCTGTTCATAAAATCGTATGATAAATCGTATGTTTCTTTAAATTTGCCTGGTTCAGATGTAAAGAAACCTTGTTCTGCCTTTAAACAGTACAATGTTTTGTCATAATTTATTGCACTTCCAGAATATGTTACTATTTTCCAAACATATTTGTCACTTACTTTATAACCATATTGTGTATTACCAATTGGCTTCCTATATTCTTGCAAACCAAATTCTTGCGAAGCAGCTTGCACACTTCCTGTTAATATTGATATTAGCAGAATTGTTATTCCCATTATTAATAGGGTTAATTTTTTATTTAATACTTTCATACCCACCAATCCTTTTATTTTTTTCTAGCATATATTATATCGTGTTTTGCTCTAAAAATCAATTGATTTTGCTATTATTACAAGATTTTGTCGGCGTTTTACTTCCCATCTTCAAATTCAAAAAAATCATATTCGAATTCCTATTACGCAAAAAGCAAATTAGAAATTTCTTTCTAATTTGCTTTTTATTTTTGTAATATATTTGTTTTATTCTGCTACTTCTTCTTCAGAATCTTCTTGACCTTCTACATGAATTTTTAAAGATTTATATCTTTCCATTCCTGTTCCAGCTGGTATTAATTTACCTATCATAACATTTTCTTTTAGACCAATAAGTTCGTCTGTTTTACCTTTTATTGCAGCTTCTGTTAATACTCTTGTTGTCTCTTGGAATGATGCTGCAGATAAGAAACTTTCTGTTGCAAGTGATGCTTTTGTTATTCCAAGTAATACACGTTTTGCTGTTGCAGGTCTCTTTCCTTCTGCTATTGCTCTTTCATTTACTTCTTCTAAGTCATATACATTTACTAAAGAACCTGGGAATAATTCTGTATCTCCATTATCTTCTATTCTAACCTTCTTAATCATTTGTCTTCCGATAACTTCGATATGTTTATCGTTTATATCAACACCTTGGTTTCTATAAACTTTTTGTACTTCTTGTACAAGATAAGTGTATACACCCTCTGCTCCTTTTACTTTTAATATGTCATTTGGATTTAATGAACCTGTTGTTATTGGATCTCCGGCTTCTATTTCGTCACCATCCATAACTTTTAGTTTTGCACCAAATGGTATTGTATATGTTTTTGAGTCATCGTTAGAAGTAACAATAACTTCTTTCTTTTTCTTGTCTTCTACTACTCTTACTTTACCAGAGATTTCTGCCATAATTGCAAGACCCTTTGGTTTTCTAGCTTCGAATAGTTCCTCAACTCTAGGAAGACCTTGAGTGATATCTGCAACACCTGCAACACCACCAGAGTGGATAGTTCTCATAGTAAGCTGTGTACCAGGCTCACCAATTGATTGTGCTGCAATAACACCTACTGCTTCTCCTATATTTACTAAGTCTTTTCTAGCAAGACCCATACCATAACATTTACGACATACACCTTGTTTTGATCTACATCCTAGAACTGAACGTACTTTTACTTTTTCAATTCCAGCTGCTACAATTTTGCTTGCTATTTTTTCTGTTATCATTGTATTTGTATCTACTAAAATTTCTCCAGTTACTGGATCTTTTAAGTCTTCTATTACAAATCTTCCTAATAATCTTTCTTGTAATGGTTCGATTATTTGGTTTCCTTCTTTTATGTCATATAAAACAATTCCATCATGACTTCCACAGTCTTCTTCTCTTACAATAATGTCTTGAGATACATCAACTAGTCTTCTTGTTAAATATCCAGAGTCAGCTGTTCTTAAAGCTGTATCTGAAAGTCCCTTTCTAGCACCGTGTGCAGAAATGAAGTACTCTAAGGCATCTAGACCTTCAGCAAATGATGATTTAATAGGAATTTCTACTGCTCTACCTGTAGTACTTGCCATAAGACCTCTCATACCTGCGATTTGTCTTAATTGGTTCATGTTACCACGGGCTCCAGATTGAACCATCATGAATATTGGGTTTAAGTCATCGAAGTTTTCTTTCATGGCTTCTGTAACTTCGTTTGTTGCTTTGTCCCATACATTAATAACAGCATTGTATCTTTCTTCGTCTGTTATTAAACCACGTTTAAATTGTTTTCTTATTTGTTCTACTTGTTCACCAGATTTTGCTAATATGTCAGCTTTTGCAGCTGGAACCTTAACATCTGCTGCAGAGAATGTAACACCTGCAAGTGTAGAATATTTAAATCCTGTTGCTTTAATGTAGTCTAATACTTCAGCAGATTTAGAAAGTCCATGTACATTTATACATCTATTTACTATATCTCCTAAGTTTTTCTTTATAACTGGGAAGTTTATTTCTAAGTCAAATTCGTGCTCAGGATCTGTTCTATCTACATATCCTAAGTCTTGTGGTATTCCTTCATTATAAATAATTCTACCTACTGTTGTTTCTACTTTCTTAGTTTTTACTTCTCCATCTATTTCTTTGCTAAATCTTACAAATACTTTTGCGTGTATTCCTACATCATGGTTTTCGTAAGCCATTATAGCTTCATCTTTGTCTTTAAAGTACATACCTTCACCTTTTTCTCCATCTAAGGCCATTGTTAGGTAATAACTTCCAAGAACCATATCTAGTGTTGGTACTGTAACTGGTTTACCATCTTGTGGTTTTAATAAGTTGTTTACAGATAACATTAAGAATCTTGCTTCTGCTTGTGCTTCTGGTGATAATGGTAAGTGAATAGCCATTTGGTCACCGTCGAAGTCAGCATTAAATGGTGTACAAACTAATGGATGTAGTTTTATTGCTCTACCTTCTACTAAAACTGGCTCAAATGCTTGTATACCTAGTCTGTGTAGTGTAGGCGCACGGTTTAACATTACTGGATGATCTTTTATAACATCTTCTAGTATTTCCCATACTTCTGGACTTAATTTTTCTACCATTCTTTTTGCGTTTTTAATATTATGTGCAATTCCTCTACCTACTAATTCTTTCATAACAAATGGTTTAAATAATTCTACTGCCATTTCTTTTGGAAGTCCACATTGGTAAATTTTAAGTTCTGGACCTACAACTATAACAGAACGTCCAGAGTAGTCAACTCTTTTTCCTAATAAGTTTTGACGGAATCTACCTTGTTTTCCTTTTAATAGGTCTGATAATGATTTTAAAGGTCTATTACCAGCTCCTGTTACTGGTCTTCCACGTCTTCCATTATCTATTAATGCATCTACAGATTCTTGTAACATTCTTTTTTCGTTTCTTACAATTATTTCTGGTGCACCTAATTCTAATAATCTTTTTAGTCTGTTATTTCTGTTTATAACTCTTCTGTATAAGTCATTTAAGTCTGATGTTGCAAATCTACCACCATCTAATTGAACCATTGGTCTTAAATCTGGTGGAATTACAGGTACAACATTCATAACCATCCATTCTGGTCTATTTCCAGATAATCTAAATGCTTCTACTGTATCTAATCTTTTTACTAATTTTACTCTTTTTTGTTCGCTTGCTTTTGCAATTTCTTTCTTTAATGAAGCAGACAATTTTTCTAAATCTACTTTTTCTAATAGTTTTCTTAATGCTCCAGCACCCATTTCTGCTTTAAATGAATCTCTACCATATTTTTCTACTGCTTCATGATATTCTCTTTCATTTAAAACTTGTGCTTCCATTAATCCAGATGTTCCTTTGTCTGTTACTACATATGATGCAAAATATATAACTCTTTCAAGATTTCTTGGTGAAATATCTAACATTAAAGCTATTCTGCTAGGTATTCCTTTAAAAAACCATATATGTGCAATTGGTGCTGCAAGTTCTATATGTCCCATTCTTTCACGTCTAACTTTAGATTTTGTAACTTCTACACCACATCTATCACAAACTATTCCTTTATATCTAACTCTTTTATATTTACCACAATGACATTCCCAATCTTTTGTTGGTCCAAATATTCTTTCACAGAATAAACCATCTTTTTCTGGTTTTAATGTTCTGTAGTTTATTGTTTCTGGTTTTTTAACTTCGCCTTTTGACCATTCTCTTATTTTTTCGTCAGAAGCTAAACCAATTTTTATTTTATCAAAGACTTCTAATTCGTCCATTTTTTGCCCCCTTGACTTTATTTTTTAGTTTTCGCAAAACTATTTTTTAATTGCCCTACCCAAATATAAAATTTGGGTAGCAATTTTTTTAATCTAAATCTTCATCTTCATCAAGATTGTCTTTTGCTAAGTCACCATATAGGCCTTCATCATCTAGAAGTTCATCATTTACAAATAGTTCGTCACTATCATCATCTTTGTCTACGTCGATTTCTTCTTCGTCGGCTTCTATATAAGAATCTTCTATTTCACTTTCATTTAGAACTAAATCTTCTTTTCTCTTTGCTTCGTTATAATCTATTCCTTCATCTATGTCTTCTTTTAGTTCTACTTCTTTATTATCTTTTGTATATAATCTCATGTCTAATCCTAATGATTGTAGTTCTTTCATTAATACTTTGAATGTTTCTGGAATTCCTGGTTCTGGAATATTTTCACCTTTAACAATTGCTTCATAAGTTTTAACTCTTCCTACTACATCGTCAGATTTTACTGTTAACATTTCTTGTAGTGTATGTGCTGCACCATATGCTTCTAGTGCCCAAACTTCCATCTCTCCAAAACGTTGTCCACCAAATTGAGCTTTACCTCCTAGTGGTTGTTGTGTAACTAAAGAGTATGGTCCAGTTGAACGAGCATGTATTTTGTCATCTACTAAGTGGTGTAATTTAAGCATATACATTACTCCTACTGTGATTGGTTCAGCAAATGGATCTCCTGTTCTACCATCGTAAAGAATTGTTTTACCATCTGGTGTGTTTCCAGATTTAGTTAATAATTCTTCTATTTCTTCTGATGTTGCACCATCAAATACTGGTGTTGCTACATTCCATCCTAATTCTTTTGCTGCTAGTCCTAAATGAACTTCTAAAACTTGACCTAAGTTCATACGAGAAGGAACACCTAATGGGTTTAATAGAATGTCTACTGGTGTACCATCTGGCATAAATGGCATATCTTCTTCTGGTAAAATTCTAGATATTGTACCTTTGTTACCATGACGTCCAGCCATTTTATCTCCAACTGATATTTTTCTCTTTGTTGCAATATAACATCTTATTATTTGGTTAACACCTGGTCCTAATTCGTCTGAATTGTCTCTTGTAAATATTTTTACATCTACAATTGTTCCAGCTTCACCATGTGGTACTTTAAGAGATGTATCTCTAACTTCACGAGCTTTTTCTCCAAATATTGCACGAAGTAATCTTTCTTCTGCTGTTAATTCTGTTTCTCCTTTTGGAGTAACTTTACCAACTAAAATATCTCCTGGTCTTACTTCTGCACCAATTCTTATAATACCGTTTTCGTCTAAGTCTTTTAAGCTGTCTTCACCTACATTTGGTATATCTCTTGTTATTTCTTCTGGGCCTAATTTTGTGTCACGACATTCACAATCGTATTCTTCTATATGGATTGATGTAAATACATCTTCTTTTACTAGTCTTTCATTTAAAAGTATAGCATCTTCGTAGTTATAACCTTCCCATGTAGAGAATGCTACTAATACGTTTCTACCTAAAGCCATTTCACCATTTTTTGTTGCTGGTCCATCGGCTATACTATCACCTTTTTTAACTCTTTCTCCTGCAACAACTATTGGTCTTTGGTTTATACAAGTTCCACCATTTGTTCTTTTAAATTTGTTTAATTTATGTGTTTTTGTTTTTCCGTTGTCATATTTAACTGTGATAGCTTCACCTGTAACTTTTTGGATAACACCATCATCTTCAGCTAAAATTAATATTCCAGAGTCTTTTGCTGCTCTATATTCCATACCTGTTCCTACTATTGGAGCTTCTGGATTTATTAATGGAACAGCTTGACGTTGCATGTTTGCACCCATAAGTGCACGTTTTGCATCATCATGTTCTAAGAATGGGATCATGGCTGCACCAATTGATACTAATTGTTTTGGTGAAACATCCATTCCTGTTACCATTTCTCTGTCTACTTCTATAATATCGTTTCTATATCTAACTTTAACTCTCTTATTTACAAAAGCTCCATCTTCATTTAGTGGCTCTTCTGCTTCTGCAATGTAGTTACCATCTTCTACATCTGCACTCATATATTCTACTTTGTCTGTAACTTTATGTGTTTCCATATCTACTAATTTGTATGGTGTTTCTATAAAACCATATTCATTTATTTGTGCAAATGATGAAAGTGCAGATATAAGACCTATGTTTGGTCCTTCTGGAGATTCTATTGGGCATAGTCTACCATAATGTGTATAGTGAATATCACGAACTTCGAATCCTGCTCTTTCTCTTGAAAGTCCTCCAGGTCCTAATGCAGAAATTCTTCTTTTATGTGTTAATTCTGACAATGGGTTTGTTTGGTCCATAAATTGTGATAATTGTGAACTACCAAAGAATTCTCTTATTGCTGAAGTTATTGGTTTTGTATTAATTAATGTTTGTGGTGTTATTACGTCTAAATCTTGAATTGTCATTCTTTCACGAACAACTCTTTCTAATCTAGTTAAACCAATTCTAAATTGATTTTGTAATAATTCACCAACACAACGTATACGTCTATTTCCTAAATGGTCTATATCGTCTATTTCTCCTAGTTTATGGTCTAGGTTTAGTAAATAGTTAATAGAAGCTAGTATATCTTCTGTTGTAACATGTTTTGGAACTAATTCTTCATATCTTTGTTTTATTACTTCGTGTAAATCTTTTTCGTCTGTGTTGTCTATAATGCTTTTTAATACTTCATAATTTACCATTTCTCTAAAGTGTAAGTCTGAAATATCTACATTTGTTACAAAATCATGAATATTTACTGTTCCATTTCCTATTATTTTAATAGGTTTTTCATCTACTTTTACTTCTACAACATTTATACCAGAATTTTGAATTTCTTCTGCTATATCTTTAGATATAACTTCTCCTGCTTCTACAAATAATTCTCCTGTTTCTGGATTTATTATGTCTGCATACGCTACTTTTCCTTCAATTCTTGTTGCTAAATTTAATTTTTTATTGTATTTATATCTTCCTACTTTTGATAAGTCATATCTTCTTGCATCGAAGAATAAACCATTAAATAAGTTTTTAGCAGCATCTACTGTTGGAAGTTCTCCTGGTCTTAATTTTTTGTAAATTTCGATTAATGCTTCGTCTTGTGTTTTTATTGGGTCTTTTTCTAATGTTACTCTTAGTTTTTCTTCGTTTCCAAAGAAATCAAGTATTTGTTCATCTGTTACTAAGCCTAATGCTCTTAATAGTGTTGTTACAGGAATTTTTCTAGTTCTGTCTACACGAGCATAAAAAACATCGTTACTATCTGTTTCGTATTCTATCCATGCACCTCTTATTGGCATTACTGTTGATGTAAATAATTTTTTACCTGTTTTATCGTAAGTAAAACCATAGTAGCATCCTGGTGAACGAACTAATTGGCTTACTACAACTCTTTCTGCACCATTTATAATAAATGTTCCACTATCTGTCATTAAAGGAAAATCTCCTAAATAGATTTCTTGCTCTTTAATTTCTCCTGTTTCACGATTTATTAATCTTACTTTTACATGTAAACGTGTGGAATATGTAGCATCTCTTTCTTTAGCTTCTTCTAAAGAATATTTTGTCTTTTCTTCCATGTAGTAATCAAAAAACTCTAGAACTAAATTTCCTGAATAGTCGATAATTGGTGAAATGTCTTGTAATACTTCTCCCAATCCTTCTTCGACAAACCACTCGTAAGAATCTCTTTGCACTTTAATTAAGTTTGGCATTTCTATAAAGTCTCCAACTTTTGCAAAGTCTTTTCTTGAGCTTTTTTCATGCTTAATTTCTTTTAACAACTAAATCACCTCTAAAACAAAATGTAAGCAGTTTGAAAAAATTATATGTGAATATTGAAAAGTCCTTCTTGTTACTAAAATTTTATATTAGTTTCCAAATTCCTGCTTTATAAATTTTTCCATTAATATAGCCTTTTAGAACAATTCCTCTTTCCAATTAATATAACCGTTTTTAGGCAACAAAAAGGCATGCTGGCAACTTTCTATTTTTTTTGCCAACCTACCTTGTTTTAAAATTACTTTTTCTTAATTTTTTTAATTATTTTTATCACCTTTTTAAGCGTTTAAATATCTTTAGTATCATAACATGTTTTTGCCTGCTTTGTCAACAAATTCCAGCAAATTTGTATTAATATTTTTTTATTAAAAAAGCTAATTATTAAGTTTGTAATTTTATTTTCCTTATGATATACTACCTCAAGATAAATAATGGTCGAAATTTTGATTTCGACTTCATATTTTTTAATTGGTTTAGCCAATAATTTTTATAATTTAAGGTGATAAAAAAATGCAAAATAATAATACAAAAGACAATAATAGCCAAAAAAATTTGTCTGAAGCTTTTGAGGAATTAAAAAAAGCAAGAAATTCTAATAATTCTAGTAAAAATACAGGTATCAAAAATAAAGAAGACATCACGAGTAATACAGTACAGTCTAAAGAAAATACTGTAAAAAAATCTGATAAAATACATAATAAAAAATCAGGTATAAAAATAAAAAAAGTTAAAGAAAAAAATAAAGAAGATAAAGCTTTTCGTAAGACAAAAAAAGAAAGAACTAGCGCTTCTATTAATAAAAAGAAAACAGCAAAGTTTAAAAATAAAGAAAAGCCTTTTAAAGGTACTCTTAAATATAAATTTGATACTTTAAAAAGTAACAAAACTAAATTTAAGCAATTTATTATTCTGTCTGTTATTTATTTAGGAGTTATAATTGGATTAATTATATTTATTGTTTCTTATATTTCTAATAAGAATAAATCTGAAAACCCTTATGGCGATTTTAACACTTACGAAAAAAATACAAATCCATTTAATATAAGTCAAATATTAATAGATAATTCAAACACTGGTAAAACTAAAGAAAAAACTTATAGGGATAAAGAAATACCTTATTCTACTAAATATATAAAAAATGACGCATTACCTAAAAACGAAAAAATAGTTAAGCAAGCTGGTGTACTTGGTCTAGAGCGTGTTAATATTATAAGAACTTATGAAGGAAACGATTTAATTGACGAGTCTACTTCTAGTATAGATATTTTAAAAGCTCCCGTAGAAGAAATAGTAGAGGTTGGTACATCCGACTTTTTAGTAAATTATAATGTGCATTTAGGAGATACAATGTATATTTTATCTACAGTATCTTTAATGGATGCTATAAATAACGGTTCTGAAATATGCAAAATAACTAGATACATGGATGTTATACTTTTAGAAGTTCTTGGTGATTGGTGTAAAGTTTCTTTTGATGGTCAAGAAGGATATGTTCCATCTTCTTCACTAACATCACAATCCACAACGCCTGGTATTGTTTCACAAAATAAGGTACAAAGAATTGTTTCTAAACTTAACTTTAATATGGCATTAAATGTTAAGAGTGGTTTATCTTTAGAAGATTACAAACGTATATTAGCTAATGAACCAAGAGATGTGAACAAAGTAATTTACAGCAATGCTGAAGCATTTTATAACGCAGAACAAAAATATAATGTTAATGGACTTTTACTAGTTGCCATGGCAATTCACGAAAGTGGATGGGGAACTTCTGCAATTTCTTTAGATAAAAGAAATTTATTTGGTTATGGTGCTTACGATAACGATGCTTACAATTCTGCTTACACATTTGATACCTATGCCGAAGGAATTGAATTTGTTGCAAAAATACTTGCTAAAGCATATTTAAATCCAGCTGGAATGACAATGTCAGATGGCGATACAACAACTGGAAGATTTTATTCTAGCCCAACACTTACAGGAATTAATATAAGATATTCTACAGATCCTAATTGGTGTACAAAAGTATTTTCATACATGACATATTTTTATGACAAATTATAGTTTTAGCATTAACGAAAAGGAGATTCAAATGAAAAAATTATTTAAAAAGAAAGATTTTATTGTTTTGTTAATATTAATTATTATATTAATAAGTTTACTTCCTTTTTATATTTTCAAAATTAGAGATATTATATATAGGAATAATTTTGCAAATTATTCCTATGAAACATATAATAATTATATGAGTCCAGTTTTCTCTATAGAGAAAATTGTATACTATAGTAATGCTTTTGTAACAGATAATAGTAAAGATAATAATTTTCAAGATATAAATGTTGGCCAATATACAGATATTGCAATATATATTAACAATACTAATAAATCTGATGATTTAACAGATGAAAATACAATTTCTGAGTTATATATAGATAATATAAAAGTTTCTACTAATTCTGATAAAGGAAGCAAAAGTTTAAGCTACAAGAATCCTTATTATTTTGCTACATATAAAGGATTACAAGAGCCTAATAATAATAGAATAGATTTCTCTATTATTACTAATAATAAAGATAATAAAGAAAGTGCTTACAATAGCCCTGCTTTTTACCAAGATTGTTCTAACCCAATAAGCTTAGGGTATATAAATAAAGACATCGTAACAAACTTTAAAATGCCAAATACAGATATAATATCTTTAAATGGTACTATTCTACCAAAAGCTAATATTCCTTTGGAAGATTTAACTTTTAATATGAGCTTTACTATACATATTAAAAATAATAAAAACGAAGAATTTATATGTACTGTAGATAGGCCAGTTTTAAGTGGTGAATATAGCTCACAAATTTTTAATGGTTATATTGCTACACAATATTCACCAGACCCAGGTACTTATCAGTTTATAAAAATTCCCTAGTTTTTAATTAAATAATAAAACATATTTACTATATGTATAATTTTCACCTATTCATGAATAAACATGAATAGGTGATTTTTTTGAGAAGATTAAAACTATTTATTATAAACGGTTTAGCTCTAAGTGTTATATCTATCTTTTTACAATTGATAGGTGTTTCTTTTGGCGTTTATATTTCTAATAAAATTGGGCATGAAGCTGTTGGCTTGTACCAACTTTTAATGTCTACTTACTCCTTTGGTATTACCCTCGCTCTTTCTGGAATTAACCTTGCTTGTGTTAGAATCGTTTCCGAAGAAATTGCAAAAAATAATTTGCACAATTTAAAATTTGTTGTAAGAAAATGTTTATTATATAGCATTTGTTTTGGCTCTTTAGCATTTTTAATTTTTTGTGTTTTCGCAAATTATATCTCCCTATATATTCTTCACGAAAAAATATCTTCTTTTACAATATATATAATGGCCATATCTTTTCCTTTTGCTTCTATTTGTTCTTGCCTTAGTGGATATTTTTCTGCAGTAAGACATATAATAAAAAGTGCTACTATACAAATTATAGAACAATTATTTAAAATTTTGCTTATAACTTATATGCTTAATAAATTATTTAATTTTTCTATTAATTCTGCGTGCTGTTTAATAGTTCTTGGCACTTCTATTGCTGAAGGAATTACCTGTTTATTAATGTTTGTTGCTTATATTAGAGATAGAAAAAAAATATGTTCCAAAAATATAAATAACCCTAATACATCTACTAATAATATTACTAAAAGAATATTTAAAATTTCTATGCCTATTTCTTCTGCAACATATATAAAGTCTGGCCTTGCAACTTTAAAACAAATAATTATACCTTTAAAACTAGAATCTTCTGGTTTAAGTTGCAATAGTGCATTAGCAAATTATGGTATGATTAATGGAATGGTATTTCCTATTATACTTTTTCCTAGTATATTTTTAAGTTCTTTTAGTGGCTTACTAATACCAGAATTTTCTTCTTTTAATGTCCGAGGTAAAAATGAGGTCATACAAAATTCGATATCTAGAATTTTAAAATATACAATGATTTTTTCCTTTTTCGTTATTGGAATATTTTTTTGTTTCTCTGAAGAATTAAGTATTCTAATTTATAATAACAAAGAGATTTCTAAATATATAAAAATATTAGCTCCTGTAATTATTTTTATGTATTTAGATAGTATTGTTGACGGAATTTTAAAAGGTTTAGATAAACAAGTTAGTGTTATGATTATAAATATTATAGATTTGGTAAGTAGCATTTTATTAATATCTTTTTTAGTTCCTCTTTATGGAATTTTTGGATATTTAATAGTTATATTTATAAGTGAAATTTTAAATTGTATTTTAAGTATATTAGTTTTAACTAATGTGTCTAACATTAATTTTAATTTTAGAATGTGGGTTTTAAATCCTGCTATTACGTTAGTGTTTAGCATGGCTATAACTATTTTACTAAAGATACATTCAAATGCTATCTTTCCATTACTTGTAAATATATTAATTTATATTATTTCTTATATATTGTTTAGCTTATTTTTTAAAGTTATTACTAAAAATGAAATTAAAGAACTTCTATAAGGACTAATAATTCGTCTTCTGTTATTAGTTCTTTTTTTAACAATTCTTCTGTTTCTATATAATGTACTTTTATTTTTATGTTTTTTTCCTCACTAGATATTTCCATTATGTCATGATGTTCTTCTTTGCTATATGATTCTATTTTTATTTCATCTAATAGACTTATGTTAGTTTCTTTATTATTTAACATACAAAAATATGCCCAATATTTATATCCTAATTTATTAGCTTCTTCCTTATTGCAAATTGTAATTGTAACCATATCTTCGTTTGTTTTAATATTTATACCATTAAATATTTGGCTATTTTCTATTAATTCAATATTTTTTAAGTCCTTAAAGTTTTTTTCTAATTTTGTATTTATTAAATTAATTGTTTCTTTTGTGTTATTATTTATATTTTCTTTTAATTTTTCTAATTTAGTATTCACAATTAATTCTTCTCCTTTCCAGGCTGTTATGTTAATATTAAAACATATTTAGTAAATTTTTACAAGAATAAAATCTCGATATTATTCGTCATCTTTCGACATTATCTTTAGTTATCTTTTCCTTAAGGTTAATTTTAACGTATTAGTGTTGTTACCTCTTTTATACTCCATTTTTATAGTTTCTCCTGGTGTTTTTGTATAAATATATTCTTTAATATCATTCATAGTATATATCGGCTTATCATCTATTTTTAAAATTATATCGCCTTTTAATAGTCCCACTTCATATGCTGGGCTATTAGGTTCTACATTTTCTATATATACTCCACTGTCTAATTTTAAATCTTTATTTATATATGGAATAATATTTTTGTCGTATCCAGAAACTCCTATATATGGTTCTTCAAAATTTCCTGTAGAAGCAAATTTTTCTATTATTGGTTTTATAACATTTACTGGTACTGCAAACCCAATTCCTTCTGCTGTTTCTATTTTTAATGAATTTATTCCTATAACTTCACCTTTTTGGTTTATTAATGGACCTCCACTATTTCCTGGGTTTATTGTAGCATCTGTTTGGATTAAGTCTGACATTAAAATTTCCTTATTATCTTCTATAAATTTTATAGTTCTTGATTTTGCACTTATTATTCCAGAAGTTACTGTTCTTTCAAATTCATATCCTATTGGGTTTCCAATTGCATATACTGGCTCTCCTGCTTTTACACTATTAGAATTTCCAAATTTTGCTGGTTTTAAACCTGTTAAATTTATTTTTACAATACTTAAGTCCAATGTTTCATCTGCCCAAACTACTTTTGCATCATATGTGCTACCATTTTCTAATGTTACATAGCAATTGCTAAACTTATCACCAGAAACATGTCTATTGGTAACTATATAACCATTTGTAGTAGCAATAACACCTGTTCCTAACCCTAATTTTTCTATTCCTTTTTCTGCAAATATAGAGCTTCCTAATTCTTTTATTTTCGAAATTCCAACTACGCTTAAATTCACTTCTTCTATTATTTCTTCTATCGTTTTTTCTTTGCTTACTTCTGTTTGTATTTCTTTGGTAGTTCTTTCTACTTTTAAACTTTCATTACTATTCTTTACATCTATTCTTAAATATAATCTAATTAATGAAGCAATAAGAACTACAATTATGACTAATATAAATGCGATAAAAATATTTTTTCCTACATTTTTTGTCTTTCTTTTTACTCTTTTGTATTTTTGCATAAAAAACCTCCTTTGGAAAACCTTTCATATTAATTTATGTTTTCCAAAAGGATTTTTTTAATACATTATTTAGCTTTTTCCATCTTATTTATTTCTTGATATCTTTTTACTTTATGTGTTGTAGTTTTATCTAATGGTTCTTCTGTAACTGTTATTTCTTTTATATGCTTATATGCTGGTAATTCTTTATTTATTTCTTTTATTTGTTTCCAAATTTCTTCTTTGTACTCTTCTTCAGTTTTTTCTCCTAATTCTTTTGTTATTAAATCTTTATTATATACAACTTTAGCACAAATTAATGTATCTGTAACATTTTTTTCTCTTGCATATATTAAGCTTTCTTCTACATAATTAATTTTATTTATTAAAAATTCTAGTTCTTGTGGGTATATATTTTTTCCATTTCTAAGTACTATAACATCACTTTTTCTACCAGTTACATATAAAAAACCATCTTTGTCTATATAACCATAATCACCTGTACAAAACCAGCCTTTTTTTAGTACTTTCTTTGTTGCTTCTTTATTTTCATAATATCCTAACATTATACTTGGACCTTTTGCCATAATTTCACCTATACCATCTTTATCTTTATCTGCAATTTTAACTTCTAAATTGCATAAAGGTAATCCTACAGACCCAGGTCTTTTTCTTTCATCTGTTTCTGCTGCAATTACTGGTGATGTTTCTGTTAAACCATACCCCTGTACTAGTTCTATTCCAAGTGCATTATAACCTTCTATTGTTTCTTTGTTCATTGGAGCTGCACCATATAGTACAACTCTTAAGTATTCATCAAATTGTTTTAGTACTGGCTTAAATAAAACTTTTCTTGCATCTATATGGCATTTTAATAAAACTTCTGAAACTTTCTTCATTGTGTTTATTAATTTTTCTTTTCCACTATCTGCTATTCCTTTTTGAATTTTTTTGTACATTGTTTCTAAAACTAGTGGAACTGCAACAAATACACTAACTTTAAATTCTTTTAAATTATCTGCAATATGTCTTAGCCCTTCACAAAAAGCAATTGTAGCACCACTATATGTACCATATAAAAAGGTTATTGTACATTCGAATGTATGATGTATTGGTAAAAATGAAAGTAATGTATCTGTTTTATATAATTTTACATGTTTAGATATAGCACTTATGTTAGAGCAAATGTTGTTTTGTGATAACATTACTGCTTTAGGCTCACTAGTAGTACCAGATGTAAATAGCATTATATACATTTCGGTGTTATTTATAGTTACTTTATTATATTTTGCCTTATTTGATTTTAATATCTTTCTACCACTTTCTATAAAGTCTTTAAATTGTACTACACTTTCATCTTTTTTATTATCCATACAAATTTTATATTTTATATTTAGTCCATCTTTTATTGCATTTTCTATAGCTTCAGTATATTTTTCTTCATATACTACTAAGTCTACTTCACTTCTTTTTAGCAATTTTTCTATTTCTACATTAGTTAATGCTTTATCTAGTGGTACAATTACTTTTCCTGCACATTCCACTCCTAGGTATGTAACACACCATTCATATCTATTATCTCCTATAACTGCAACTCTCTTTGTATCACTTGCAATAATAGCTTCAGACATAGACTTAATATCTTCTGCATATTCCGAATATGTAATTTCTTTTATTTCTCCATCTTTTTTATATTTAAAAGCTGCTTTATCCTTAAATTGCTCATACCTTTTAACTAATTCTCTAAAATTTTTTATTGGTTTTCTTTCAATATCGTCTTTAGGTTGTTTACTCATAACTTCCCCTACTTTCTTTAGTTTTACCCATTCTATAACAAATGGTAAAATTGTTCAATATTTTTATTGCTTTTTAATTTTTTTAAGTATATAATTTCTAAAAGATTAAGGGTGATGTTTATGAATAACTTAAAATTATACAATTTAACTATTCCACAAAAGGCAATTTATTTGGCTGAACAATATTCATCTGGAACTAGCTTAAATTCTATAGGTGGAAATTTAATTATAGAAGAAAATGTAAATTTGGATTTACTAGAAAAAGCTTTAAATATTTTTGTAAAAAATAATGACGCACTTAGAATAAGAATTCATATGGAAAATGGAACTCCTATGCAATACATATCTCCATATGAACCTTTTTATTTAAAGCGCGTTTTTTTAAAAGAAAAAAGTGATTTAGAAGGTTTAACTTCTGAAATTATAAACACTCCTTTTACTTTTCTTGACTCTACTTTATTTTATTTTTCACTTTTTAAATTTGAAGATGGCTCTGGTGGATTCAATGTATCTTTGCATCATATAATATCTGATGCATGGTCTATGAGTCTACTTGTAGATAGTGTACTTAAAATTTATTCTAATTTATTAAACAACACCCCCATAAATGAAGATGTAAACTATTCTTATTTAGATTTTATAAAAAATGAACAAGATTATTTTAATACCTCAAGGTTTAAAAAAGACAAAGAGTTTTGGAATTCTTTCTTTAGTACAGAACCTCAGCACATCTTAATTTCGCAAAAAAAAGAAAAACGTATAACGACTACTGCTAAGAGGAAATCATTTGTATTAAATAAAGAATTGTATGAAAGAATAAATTCTCTTTGTAAAAAAAATAATTGTTCCTTATATTCTTTTTTTATGGCTATTTATTCCTTATATTTAGCTAGGCTTAATAATACTAATTTTTCTACAATAGGTACTCCAATTTTAAATAGAGTAAATATTAAAGAAAAATCTACCTGTGGTATTTTTTGTGGTACTCAACCATTTTGTTTAAATATTAATTATGCAATGTCTTTTTCCGATTTTCTAAAAGATGTTACATGTAATCAAATAAAATTTTTTAGACACCAAAAATACCCATATTCTACTCTATTGGAAGACTTAAAAAAACAATATAATATTTCTTATAATTTATATGATTTAGCATTTTCTTATCAAAATGCTAGAACTAATAATGCTATATCTGATATTAAAATTCATACTAACTGGTTTTTTAATAATAATTGTTCAGATTCACTACAAATTCATTTTTATGATTTAGATGACACTGGAATAATTAATATTTATTATGATTATAAAATTTCTAAGTTTTCGCAACAAGAGATAGAAGTTCTACACTCTAGAATAATTAACATGGCTATTCAAGTATTAGATAATTCTTCTATTTTGTTGGAAGATATTAGTATTATTGATGATTCAGAAAAACAATTTATAGATAATATTTCTGGAAATATTAAGATTGGTCACCCTAGAAATATAGGAATTCACGATTTAATATCAGCAAAAGCAAAAGAATATCCTAATAATACTGCCATTACTTTTAATAATTCACACATTTCTTACAAAGATTTAGATATTTATAGTACTAAAATTGCTAATAATCTTATTAGTAATGGCATAAGAAAAGGTGATACTGTAGCTGTCTTATTACAGCATAAAGATATTAATCTTATTGCCACACTTCTTGGGATTTTGAAAACTGGTTCAGCATTCTTGGCAATCTACTCAGGTTATCCTAAAGAAAGAATAGAATATATCCTGCAAGACAGCAATAGTAAAATATTAGTTACCGAAGATTATTTCGACAATTTGAAATTAGATTTCAATAAACTATACCTAACAAATTTAAAAGATTTTAAAGAAAATTTCGTATTTCCTAAAGTAGACCCAGACGATAATGCTTACATTATATATACTTCTGGTTCTACTGGTAAACCAAAAGGTACTGTTCAGTCACATAATAATATTATAAATTTTGTGTATTCTTTAAATTATTATTTTGACAATACAATATTACCTAACGATAATTTTCTATCTGTTACTAATATTTGTTTTGATGTTAGTATGGCAGAAATTTTTACAGCACTTGCTTTTGGTGCAAATTTACACTTATATAAGGATTTAAATAATAGTAGTATTTCTAATCTTGCAGAATACATTTATGCTAATAATATTACCTTTTCGTATTTTCCACCTTCTATGTTACATTCTATATACGAAGAGTTAGATAAATACCCTAAATTAGCATTAAATAAAATATTAGTTGGAGTAGAGCCAATTAAAGCTTGTACTTTAGCTAATTTTTATAAATTAAATCCAGATATAAAAATTATAAATGGATATGGGCCTTCAGAAACTACTATTTGTTGTACAATGTACAAATTTAAAAACGATTTACCAGCTGATACTATAGTTCCTATTGGCACTCCTGTTGGTAATTCTAAAATTTTAATTTTAGATAAATTAAAAAAATCTGTTCCTATCGGAAACATTGGAGAAATATATGTGCAAGGTGAATGTGTTGGTAATGGATATTTAAATAATCCTGAAAAAACAAAGCTATCTTTTAATTTACAAAATAAACTATATAAAACTGGTGATTTCGCTAAATGGCTTCCAGATGGTACAATCATGTTTGTTGGTAGAAATGACAATCAAGTAAAATATAGAGGTTATAGGATTGATTTAGGTGAAATTGAAAGTACTATAAAAAATATTTCTGGTATTAAAAATTGTACCGTTATTTTTAATAATGAAGATTCTGCAAATCCAACATTAATTGCCTTTGTTATTATGGACTCATCTAAAATAGATCAAGAAACTTTTAGAAACCAACTCGTTAAAAAGCTACCACACTATATGGTGCCAAACCAATTTGAATTTTTAGCAGAGTTTCCTTTAAACACTAATGGAAAAATAGATAGAAAAAAATTGTTGTCTTTTGCCCAAGATAAAGATAATGAAATTTATGAACCACCTAAAAATGAACTAGAAAAAACTCTATGTTCTATATGGGAAAAAGTTTTAGGAAAGGATACAGTTGGTATTAAAGATAATTTCTTTTCTTTAGGTGGTGACTCTTTAGATTCAATTAAAGTTTCAGTAGAAGCTTTAGAATATGGTATAAATTTATCAGCACAAGATTTTTATAGATATCCTACTATTAAATTATTAGAAAAATATGCAATTTCCACTAAAGATATTAATATTGAAAATAACGATTCTTATAAATATGAAGGCTTTACAATAGAAAAGCCTGAGCCTATTTCTTTGAATGGTGATATATTATTAACCGGAGCTACTGGTTTTTTAGGTTCCCATCTTCTTTATGAGTTACTTAAGAAAACTCCTTACACTGTATATTGTTTAGTTAGAGGAAATTCGTTGAAAAATGCAACTAGCAGGCTGAAAGAAAGATTAAATTACTATTTTAAAGATGGCTTAAATTCTTATTTTGGAAATAGAATATTTGTTATTAATGGTGATTTTACTAAAGAACACCTTGGGCTTTCTTATAAACTATATAATAGTTTAAAACAGAATATTAAATATATAATTAATTCTGCTGCAACTGTTAAACATCTAGGAAATTATTCTAATTTCGAAAAAACAAATGTATTAAGTGTAAAAAATTTAATAGATGTGTGTAAAGATATTAAAAATTGTCATTTAGTACACATTTCTACACTATCTATAGCAGGAACTGAGGATCCAAAAGGTGAATTTTCTTTTACAGAAAAGGATTTATTTATTAACCAAGATGTTGGTGATAACATTTATATAAAAACAAAATTTGAAGCAGAAAGATTGCTTTTAGCAGAGCAAAAAAACGGTCTCCCTATAACGATATTTCGCTTGGGAAATATTACTTGGAGAAATTCAGATGGTATATTCCAATATGATCTAGATGAAAATTTATTTTTTAATTTTATAAAACTTATTTTAAAAACTAAACAAGTTCCTGAAGAATTAAAAAATAAAACATTTAATATAAGTCCTGTAGACGAATGTGCTAATTTAATTATATCTATTTTACAAAATAATAATAAATATAATGTATAACATATTTAT
>OGQF01000898.1_pt1 | contig 23365 bp, 24 predicted proteins | sample 1553141 | NCBI WGS metagenome assembly OGQF01 (sample SAMEA2580005, study PRJEB22360) | human gut metagenome | biome: human gut; feature: human-associated habitat; material: faeces | place: Denmark | collected 2008/2010
ATATTTGTGTCCGCGCAACGAAGGCGCGGGGAAATGGAGGAAATCATGAAAGATAGAGTACATATCTATGATAATCCTGTAGGTGTATTGACTAATAATCCACCTTTTGATAAACAGATGTTTAATTTAAATAAAGCTCCTCTTTTGCAAATGGGTGGTAAGTAGCAATTTGTTACAGGCAATGATATAATTAGAATGCTTGTAGAAAGGCAAGCTCTTGAAGAGCTTCATGAGGTGAATAACCATCAAGAGGAACTTGGCGGTTCTGGTTATTCATCTCGTGAAACTCCGAACCGCCAAACACAAATGAATAAAAAAGAACGTAGAAAATATCCATCTTTACGCTCGTTTACTCGGTCTGAAAATCTAGAGAAATCTGAAGGACAATTGCTTGTTGAAAATACTGTTCAAGAATGGTACAACGCTAAACATGCAACATCATCTGTTTCAGAAATAGAATTTATAAATTCTTTAGACATAAAACAATGTCCTTTCTGTGGATTTCATGATTTTACAAGGTATGGGCATAAGAAAGACGGAACACAAAGATATATTTGTAAAGGATGTGGTAAACGTTTTACAGCGTTGACAAATACAATCTTTGATTCAAAAAAGATTCCTATTTCAGAATGAATTGAGTATTTACTGCATTTTTTTGAATTTCATTCTATAAATTCAACAGCCTACGATAATAGAAATTCACCAACTACAGGTAAATATTGGCTGATCAAAACATTTGAAGTCTTAAAAGGAATACAAGACAATGTTGTACTAGATGGTACAGTGTATTTAGATGAAACCTATTTTACAAAAGTAAAAAGTAAACTAACGACAAAAGATGGAAAGAAACTAAGAGGAATTGCTAGAAATAAAATAGGTGTTGGTGTTGCCTGTAACGAGACAAAATCAATTTTTATAATTACAGGAACATCAAAACCCTCAAGAAAATCATCAAAAGAAACATATAGTAAGCATATTGCAAGAAGCTCTATATTAGTGCATGATGATGAGCATTCTCACAGTATATTGATTGAAGAATTAGAACTGGAAAGCGAAGTATACTCAACAAGAGAAACAAAAGGTCTATCAGATAAAGACAACCCTTTATATCCAGTTAATAATCTTCATTTATTATTGAAACAATTCATAAGAAATCACGGAGCTTACGACAGAGAACACCTCCAAGACTGGCTGAATCTATTTTGGTTCATTATGAATGACCCAAAAGATAAGTATGATAAGGTATTGAAATTTATAGAAATGGCAGTTTTGTCGCCAAAAAGAGTGCGATATCGAGATGCAATGAGCTCTAAACATAGTAGATAAGCGAATAATCACCACCCATTTGCAAAAGAGGAGCATTAAATAATTATATGTATCTCTCTACTAAACAGCCTGAGAATACATTCTCAAAAGATGTAAACTTATCTACTTATAGTAGAGGTATGGGTGCTTTAGGGTTACCTGGTGATTTATCATCAGCATCTCGTTTTGTACGTGTTGCCTTCACTAATATGAATGTAACTAAAGGATTAAATGAACAAGAAAATGTCAGTCAGTTCTTCCATATTCTTGGTTCAGTAGAACAACAAAAAGGACTATGTGAAGTAGCCGAAGGTAAATATGAATATACTATTTACACTTCTTGTTGTAATTTAAATAAGGGTATTTACTATTATTCAACTTATCATGGTCATACAATTAAAGCTGTGGATATGCATAAAACAAATCTAGATAATAAAGATTTGACATGTTACCCAATGATTGATGAAGAAGTATTCTTTGAACAGAATTAAAAACAGACACTAGGAAATGCATTCCTAGTGTCTTTTAATATATTATGATATTATTTTATCACTTCATCCGTTAATTTTTCTAGTGTATAAAGCATTGGCACTCCAGATTCAACCTGTCCAACCTTCATAATTCCATTAGAAGCATAAATAGTCAAATCACATAATTGACTAAATTTACCTACATGCGCTAATGAAATCATAATAATAGTATAATTTTTACTCTTATATCTATTGATTTGATCAAATCTCACTTTCTGATAAAAATCATTGTAAATGATCAAAATAACGGAATGAGTTCCTTCTGGTACTTCTAATATGGGATAGTTGACATCATCGATGCCATAACAATAAACCCCTGCTCGACAAAATCGTCGGGCGGTATATTTCGCAATATCCCTACATACACCTAAACCAAGCATTTGAAATGAATCAGCACCTTTAATCAGATCAGCTGCTTTTTTAAGTTTGTCTAAATAATCATTAGATTTTATATGCTCCACAAAACCTTCAATATCGTTTATTTCATAATTATCTTCCTGATCCTGCTGTTCATAAAATTCTTTAATCTTATACTTCAATTCTGAAAAACCAGAATATCCCATTTTCTTACAAAAACGCATAACAGTAGCTGTTGAAACATGTACCTCATCTGCTAACTCACGAACACTTAGATTTAATATATGCTTTAGGTTTTTCACTACATAATTATACACACATTTCTGCTTCATTCAAATTTTCAACTTGACTATACGCGAATCTCATTATATTTACTCTCCTTCCTCTTATTTCTTTACCTTAGATTATTTTAAACCATTTTCATTTACATTTCATGAAAACTAGTGATTTTTTTAGAAAAGAAAAAAAAAGAAAATTAAGTTATTATACAAACACCAATGTATTTGTTTCTTTTCTAATAAAAAACTGATTATAGTTAATCAGCTTTTATTACGAGTTCACTCATAATTCCATTGAGTTCTATTTGATCGTCTGAGTCTTCATCCATGTCTCCTTAATAGATAATCTTTGTATTAATGCCCTTAGACATTGCATAGTGATTGTACATGAGAAAGAAGTGTATCAATTGAAAGTGTTTGAATAATATTAATATCTTTTATTCCTGTATCTATTTTTCCTTTAATGACTGTTTGTCTTATCTTCTAATTCATAGTTTAGTTATCTCACAATTATTTTACAAGAAAGTGTGTACAGCGTGTCATACCTATTTAGTTTTCAATACACTCATCACCACAAATTGCGTATTAGGTGCAAATAAAAAACAGGCCTAAACCTGTTTTACATCTTAATAATTCCAAATGCATTCGCAACAGAGCTTAACAAGATAATAGCTGCAAAGATTGGGCAAATATATTTAATCATGAAATTGAAGATTTTCTCACGTTTAAATGGATTGTTGTGAGATTTAACTTCCTTAGCAATCTGATCTACACCAATAACTTTGGATACTAATAAACATACACATGTTGCAGAAATTGGCATCATCACTGAATTAGTTAAGAAATCAAAGAAGTCTAAGAACTGCATGCCAATAATCTGAATAGATGCAAGTGGTCCATATCCAAGTGATGATAATGATCCTAATACAAGCATGATGAATCCAAGAATAATAACTGATTTATGTCTACTCCATCCAAGTTCATCCTGGAATGTAGAAACAGCGCATTCTGTCAGGGCAATTGAACTAGTAAGTGCTGCAAATAATACTAATATGAAGAATAGGATACCAATAAGTGTTCCTAGTCCCATACTATCAAATACTTTAGGAATAGTAATAAACATTAAAGATGGTCCTGCATTCAAATTTTCCATATTTCCATTAGAGAAGGCAAATACAGCTGGAATAATCATTAATCCAGCCATAATCGCAATAGCTGTATCAAATACTTCTACGTTTTCTGTAGAATTTTCAATAGAGACTTCTTTTTCTGTATATGAACCAAATGTAATTAAGATACCCATTGCGATAGATAAAGAATAGAACATCTGTCCCATTGCAGTAACTACTGTCATCCATGAGAAGTTCTTAAAGTTAGGTACAAGGAAGTACTTTACACCTTCAAGTGCACCTGGACGAGTAACTGAATAAACAGTAATAACACATGATAATACAACTAGAATTGGCATCATGATCTTAGAGACACGTTCAATACCGTTTTTAACACCTGCAAATACAATAAATAAAGTTAATAATGCAAAGGCAATAAAGCACAATTCTGTTGAAACACCATTAGAAATAAATGTAGAGAAATAACCATCAGATGATAAAGCATGACCGTTCCCCTTAACATATTCAACAAGGTATTTAATGACCCATCCACCAATAACAGAGTAGTAAGGTACGATTAATATAGGGATAATCGCATTGATCCATCCACCAAACTTATGCGAGATAGAGTTTCCAAATTTTCTAAAAGCGCCTACCGGACTCTTTCTAGTCATTCTTCCAATTGTGGTTTCTGCAATAATCATTGTATAACCAAATGTGAGCGCAAGAATAATATAGATTAATAAGAAGATTCCTCCTCCATATTTAGCTGCAAGATATGGGAAACGCCAAATATTTCCTAAGCCTACAGAGGCTCCTGCAGCAGAGAGGACTAATCCTAGTTTTCCTGAGAAAGTACTTCTCTTTTCATTGTTTTTCATAAAATCTCTCTTCCTTTTGTCTTATTTTTAGAACAATCAACATTATATCACACTAAAAAAATAAAGGAATAAAAAAATAAAGAACTTAAAAATAGAACCTCATAATTGAGATTCTGTCTTATATTAACTCTTTTTTTAATTCTTCTTAAGAGATAAATTCCATATAATAAGAAAAATATTGCAAATACAGCTAACTGTGTATTATCTCCTGTTTTAGCAGGTGTTTTATCTTTTTCTTCTTTTTTGCTACTTGTTTTTTATTTAGTACAACTTCTGTTTTCAGAGATAGATGAAATAGACAGTTTCTAGAGGCTGATAATTATCTTACTTTCAAAAATAAAAAGAGTACCGAAGTACTCTAATTATGATTCAATATGGATCTAATACACATGAATAGTGAAAATACAAAAATTACGATATATAGACCAAAATATGGCATACGCACACCATAATCTAGATAATCAGATAAGGCAATAAGACCCCAGATAATTCCCATTATCAAGTATTGTGCTGCAACGTAACGATAGTCATCTTTATGTTTAGTACGCTCTCTCATCACTACCGCAAAACCAATAACAGCAGCAAACATCAAAAATGTTAACATGTAAAATACACCTCTTTCTTACTCACTACCATAACACAAATCGAGTCACTATTCTAGCTAAAAACTTTTTACTTAATGATACACAAAACAGCCCAACTGCCTCTATATCGCAAAGGAAGTTAACTATAGAGGCATAGCCTGACTGGCATAAATAAACACACCTATGATTCCTAGTAAGAATCCTATGACTGCAACAATAATCAATACTTTCATACTTGCCTGCTTATATATGATTTTGCATATTAATAATGTGATAAAAGCACAAAGTAACGCAATACCTAGTAATGTCCATAACCAGTTAAATTTATGAATAATCATAATGGACTCCTTTCGTAAGAGAAAAGCATAAGAGATTCATTAAACTGGTTCAAAAGTCAAGGACAGAATGTTGACAGTCCTTGCCAAATGAGCATCACCGTAAGGTGATGCTCTTTTTTTTTCGCGCCCTCTATCTCTCTATCTCCACGACGAAAAGAAGTCCTGATTTTATGGACTTTTCCCGATATATTATTTATGATTTGTCTAATTAGTATAATGCATCAAGATCCTTATAATAGTCCAGTTCTGGATAGTTCTTCCAGTTCAATGGATCCTTAAGCAGTTTTTTGACCTCGGCTGTTGCTTCATGAAAATAGAAATTTAAAGCCTTACTAATCTTCTCAATGATTTCCGAGATCTTCTTCAACTGATTCTCTACAAGTTCCTGCTGTTTTACCCATTTCCTGTTTTCGTCTTTCATCTTCTTCATATCACGCATGATGATATCGCCTGCATTCCTTAATAATCTGGACTGCTGCTCATTGATCTTCTGACGTTCTTTACGGAGTTGCTTCCTCTTTTCCTGCATTTCAAGCTTAGCTTCAATGATCTTATCAAGAGGCATAAGCTCTGATGCCTTCACCCCATAATAGTTGTCTAATGGATACTGACCTGTCACCTTGTATGTATAGAATTCACTTGGAGATAGTGCTGCAAGGGTATCCTGATATCTTTCATTATTATGCATATTGATATAGCCATCGATGAGTCTTCTTACAGTATCTATATCCCCACATCTTGCGATGATGTCAATGACCTCTGTCTTCATGCGCCCAAAGAATGATTCCATAGGGGCGTTGTCCTGACTGTTTCCTCTTCTGGACATTGACTGGATGAAATCATTCTCATTAAGAAGCTGTTTGAACGATGTTGAGAGATACTGTGAACCCTGGTCACTGTGGCAGTATACTTCCAGATTCTTAGGGAACTCGTCCTTATGATTCTCCATCATATTATTGAATGCCTTCTGAACAAGAGATACATCCATTCTGCCTGATACATAATGACCTAGTATTTCAGTTGTATAGGCATCCTTGAATGCACACATATAGGCTGGAGTACGGCTATAGCCGTAATGTATATAAGTGATATCGGTAAGGATGACCTGTCTTACTCCCAGCTTGAAATTGCGGTTAACGAGATTAGGCTTTGCCATGCACTCATGATGGTGGGTTGCCTGTCCCTTGTATGCATCCTTTTTGGGAAGCTGTGCAGTTATCTGCATCTTTTTCATGATGCCTGAAGCTCTTGATACGCTGATGTTGTAATTGAACCTTCTGAACATATGTCGGCGGAAGGTTCGCTTTCCAGGAACGAATCCAAGTGTTTTAATGATCTTCTTGAAGCACTGAATCACATGGCTTTCATCCATTTCTTTAGCTGCCTGCTTACCGTCTCTATCCTCCCTGCGTGACACATAATTATAATAGCCCGTACTGCTTACACCAAACATCTTGAAGACTCTGGTGTTGGTATAACCATTCTCTTTTGCCTTTCCTCTGCTTATGTAGTCATAAGCCATGAAGAGCTTGTCCTCCTTTACTTCTTGTCGCTGTAGGATGAGTATATCTCCTCCAGTATGGAAGGCATTTTTTTTGAAATTCTACGTAATCCTCAAGATATCTGATACGAGCCTCCTGGTATGCAACCTTCTCTTCAAGGCTCATTTCAGGCATCTCCTCAATAGGGATGCTTCCATCATAGTTCTCAGCCTTTGGTTCAAACTCCCCGTTCTTCGCTTTCTGTCTTGCGCGCTTGGCTGCAGACTGAGCACAGTTCTTTCCAAGCTTCTTAGTATCGAAACCTAATGATTCATAAGCCTCGATTGATGTCATTCCGCTTTCAAGCTGCTTATAAAGTGCAACATAGAAGTCCTTTGTATAGATGAATGCATCCATATTTTTTGTAAGCTCTGCAACGAACTTATTATCTGAATGTTCAATAACTGCATCTCTATGTGCAAGTCTCTGCGCTTCTGTCTGCTGCTGCCTGTTCTTCTTTCTTTCCTGAGCCATATAATTCCATATCCTCCTCTGTTAGAGCGCCAAGCTCAACCGCACGCTTGAGCGCCTTTTCTCTCGCTTTTTTCATCATTTTATCATATTTTTCCTGCTCGTTTTGAAGATAATCTGAATATTCATTATCAGATAATGAATTAAGATAGTCTTCATATTCAGTTGGTGTCATCTTATTACGTGTCCACTGAGGACGCTCATTATTGTAGTAGTATACATAATCATCAATCATTTTCTTCACTCCTTCCGGAGTGGAACAGCCTGACAGGTCGCATTCATCCTTCATATGTCCAAAGAAGGATTCCTGGCTCGCATTATCCCAGCAGTTACCCCTGCGTGACATGGACTGGCTGTATCCCAGTTCCTTGATTCTGTTCTGGAAAAAGTCATTTAAATAGAGGGAACCCTGATCAGAATGGAAAATAGCGTCTTCAGCAGGGTCAAGAGTATCTACTGTATCCATAGCTAGATTAAGATCATTGCCTGAAGAAGTGATATGACTCACAACTCGCCCGCTTACTGCATCCTTTACACATGACAGGTATTCAGTTCTATTCAGCCCGTATTTCAGATAGCTCACATCTGTAAGCAGTATCTCACCCGGTCTTGCCAGACGGAACCTTCTCTTAAGAAGGTTTGGCTTCCTGTTGCTTTTTAAGTTTTCTCTGTTCGTTTTCAATTCAGTACGCTCCCTGCGGATGGCGCATATGCAGTTGTATTTTCTCATCAGTCTGAGAATCTTGTTTCTTCCAAAATGAACACCACATATATCAGGAAGCATCATATAGATGGTGCGTGTTCCTTTTCTGAATCCCTTATAATCCATGACCTTTTTTATGTATTCAAAATCAATCTCATCCTGTCTTTCCTTCATGCCGTAATTATCATCTGAGAGTATTGAATAATAGGAAGATTTGGATATGCCAACTCTCTTTAGTATGGAACGGATGGAATAGTCATACCTGTCGTGTGGAAGGTCTCTGATCCATATGCATAATGCCTTCTTCTGTTCAGGGGAAAGGGAAGGAAGAATTTTCCTGATCCTTTCAAAATGCATCATTGACAGTTTTTCTAGTGCTCTCATCCTGTTGTGCTGAATGCGGCATCTGAACTCCTGATCACACTCAATCATCATATTATCAGAATCGCCATTCCAGGATATGAGCTGTTTCTTTATTTTATTTCGCACTCTGATAGGAAGATCAGAACCATCAATCTCAAATATGCCAAGAATTTCATCGATGGAATAACTAATGAATATTATAGCTTCATCATAGAACTGCTTTTTGAGTGTGAAATGGGTTGCAGTGCATCTCTTGATATATGGATGACCAGAGTATTTCTCTACTGCATCAGCACTTATCTTTTCTTTAGGTTTTTCTCCATCTTCAAGTTTTCTTTTTAATTCATATATTCTATGATATCCGACTTTATTGGGATCAAGACCATAAGATTCAAGCAGGGATTCAATGGACACAGAAGGATATTCCTTGAAGGCTTTATCGATGAAATCAGAACTAAAATTAATTCCTTTTCTTGATTTAACGAATACTCTGGAGTCAATCAGAAATGAATTATCATATAATTCAACTGAATATAGGCTCTGTCCAAATACTTTATTCTTTCCGTTAGTAGGACGACCATAGCGCTTAAAGTTAATGATGATGTTATTTATTATAATTTTCCCTAACATCGAACAGTCAAAGCCGAATGATTTAAGTGTTTCTCTTATCTGAAAGGTAGATGGCTGCTTGATCCATTCATCATATAGGATGCATCTGAATTCATGTGTTAATGTAAGTCTGTCTTGTTTTATGTCTTTGACATAGGGCGATTTAGAAAGTAACTCAATTTCTTCATTAGTGAACCTTTTTGGCATAGCATAATTTCAACAACGAAATGAAAAAAAGATACCCACAAGGTGGGTATCACAACTGTCAGGTTGTTGTCCTCCTTATGGGTACCATTTTAAATTTCTGAATGGCTTTTTTTAGTTAAAAGCTTTTTTTCTTAGTATCATATAAGTAATAAGATGTGCTGCTGCAGTAACAATCCATGTTACTGGATATGATAAATAAATAGAATTAAGTGTATGGAAATATTGGAAGATAGTAAGAATCCATAAGACTCTTAGTCCACATGCACCTATTAAAGATACAATCATAGGAATAGTAGAATAGCCTAAACCTCTTAATGAACCAACTATGACATCCATCCAGCCACAGATGAAATAAGGGACACATATATACAATAATCTTTCATGTCCATAGGCAATAGCTTGTACATCTGTTGTATAGATACGAATGAGTTCATCCGCAAAGAAGTAGACAAGATTACCTAAAACAAGTCCTACAACTGTGACTATTCCAATACATAATGCAAGGACTCTGTCGACTCTCTTTCTATCATTAATACCATAGTTCTGACTTGTGAAAGTGACACACGCCTGATAGATGGCATTCATAGACTGATAAACAAATCCTTCAAGTGATCCTGCTGCGGCATTGCCCGCCATCGCAATAGAACCGAATGAGTTAATAGATGACTGAATCAGGATATTAGAAATAGAGAAGATAGCACCCTGTAATCCCGCAGGTAAACCAATCTTGAATATCTGAATCACTTTATCTTTATGAAACTTTAAAGCATGAATATCTAAATGAATGACAGTACTTGTTTTCATCAAGCAGTTAATAATAAGAATTGAAGAAACAAGTTCAGCCGTAAATGTCGCAAGTGCGACACCAGCTACATCCATCTTGAATATAATAACGAATATTAAGTTTAATATGACATTCACAACACCCGCTATAATAAGGAATATAAGTGGTCTTTTTGTATCACCAATGGCACGTAATATGGCAGCACCAAAGTTATAAAGTGCAACAAAGGGCATACTTACAAAATAGATACGTAAATAGGTTGTTGCAAGATTGATGACATCATCAGGTGATCCCATCGCCTCTAGAATTATTCTTGCACATGTCACACCAATAATCGCAAAGACCAAGCCAAAGACAATTGCGAGTAGTATGGCAGAGTGTACTGTTTCATGGGTATCTTTGTCTCTTTGTGAGGCAATAAAACGTGCGACAAGTACATTGACCCCGACAGATAAACCAATAAATAAACTCACTAATAGATTGACAACAGAAGATGTAGAACCTACTGCCGCAATAGAACGTGGACCAGCAAACTGTCCTACCACAATAACATCTGCTGCATTAAATAATAACTGCAGCACCCCTGAAAACATTAATGGTATAGAAAATATTAAGATCTTACCAAGTAATGGACCGTGCGTCATGTCCATTTGATATTGATCTTTCTTCATGGAATCCCCTCCTCATGACTATAGTCTAACACAATAAAAAGAAAGTCGTTGAGAAGTTTCAAAAAGTGTAAATGAAAGTAACACTTTTTTTTTAGAGAACCATTCGTTATAATTGTTTTGGAAAGAGGGGAGTGAAAAAATGATATTTCACGAAGTTGAATTATCTCATACTAAAGAAATTATGGATTCATATGAAGTGAATCCTATTATTGCGAAATATGTAGAACATAGAGGCTTCACAAAAGAAGACTATGAAGCACTCAACACACCATTCTATTATAACTTTACAGATTTAGAGAATGGTGAAACAGCATTGAATCTCATTAAAGAAGCATGTGCTTCTAAGTCTAAGATTCATATTTGTATCATGAGTACAGAACTACATCATTTATTAGAAAGTGCAATGATTTTCCTAGGTGTCTTGATGGCTAAAGGAAAATCAGCTTTTGAATTCTTTGATGGTCCTCAGGATAATTTTGGTCCTGGTCTTCATATTATCTTAGGTAATCAGTTAGAAGTAAGAGATGGTGACAATGTATATCCATTAGTACCTGGTGGTCACTATAAGGATGAAGATGTTGCACAGAGTTTACTTGTATTACAGCTTATTAATACATTACTTGGTAAAGAAAATCAGTATTTAGCTTCTCTTGCAGGTATTGGTATTCAGGCTGAAGAAGTTCCTCTACGTAACTCTAACCGTTATCATTTAAAGAAGACTTTAGGTTTATTAAATGATTGTCGTTTTGATGCGATTGAGTTTGTTGCTTTAACGCCTAAGACAAGACAGAAAAACAATATGCGTCAAAGAGAATTCAAGAAGACATATAATGAAAGTGTTATGTCTGGTTCTATCACAAATAAGATGGCACATTATCTTAGTTCTTTAAATAATGCGAAGAAGATGGTTAAGTACCTTATTTATGGTTGTCCTGGTACAGGTAAGTTCCGTTCTGTTGCACCTATTGCGGATGAAATTAATGCAGGATACTTTATTAGTGATGAATTCCATGATGATGATCGAGTAAGAGATGTGATTCCATTAGAAATTTCAGACTTATCTAAGACAAATATAGAAGAATACTTACAGGCATTATCACCATTTGGAAATGGACAGGAAAAGACTCCTATCTCTATTGAAGGTTTAGTCATTCATGAAGCACCTGTAAAAGATTATTTTGATCATATCAAGTTAAGTTTCTTTATTCCTAATGTAGGTGGTATTGATACAATCATCTATAATCCAAACTATAAAATTAAGCAGTTTAAACAAGGTCAGAAAGTAAAGATTGTAGGCACATTAGCTATTAATGACTTTACTAGCCTTATGACAATTAACGCAGTACAAGTAGACATTCTTGATTAAGAATGTCTTTTTTTAATGTATAATTATAAGAAAAGATTGGATATATATGAGCATGATGCAGATACTTGTTTAGTGAGTGATGATGTGAATAACTGGATAGGTATCCAATGGATGGTGGAACATGATAGTTACTTATTGTGATTAATTATATGATATGTGACGCACCAGGTATGGAACATATGGTAGAGTACATGTCTAAACAGTTCCCAAAAGTCACATTTACTTTTGTATCTAATGATTATGGATTTTGTCATATAGAAAAGTAAGCAGATCCGATGATCTGCTTACTTTGATGTTTGCGTTTTTTATAGTTTGTCTTTTATCTCAAAAAGTTTATGCATATCATATGCTTTTACATAATAGTTGGTTGCATCCATTTTTGTTCTATTGAAGTACTCACCTGCTTTAAGTACAAAATTCTTTTCGATAAGAGTTATAAGTTCTTCTCTAGTTATAAAGCGAGGCATTGAATAAGTCCATTTCTGTTTTTTCAGCATTTCAACTACATCTTCAGGTATTTCTGTACCATAGAAAAGTTTGCGTGCACGTAGCAGATCTTCACATGATGGACTAATTCTTACAAGTATATGATAATCATATTCTGCAACTTTATTAGGTATTTTTATATTTGGTATATAACGTCCAGATTCATCCCAGTCCTTTTTCTCTAGGAGAAGAAGCTGTCCAAAATCCTTTGTGGATTTGATTGAGATATGTTTGCCATTACAGTCAATATCTACACTATCCCAAACATTTTCGCCATAAACATCTAAATTAGGCTCATTCATCTCTAAACCATAATCTTTAAGACAATAATAAACGGCATATTCTGCAAGCTTTCCCTGAATATCACTAATGAATATTTCATTGGGTGTTCTTTTATGTTCTCCACCTTGGCGGTGGTCTCGGTGATGTCCTTCTCCATATGCCATATCAAGAGAGAAATCCAATACTTTTTGTACATCTTCAGGCTCGATAGTTCCTATTGCTTCAAAAGGAACTTTTCGACCTTCTGGTATAGTATGGATACGTTTTCCATCTTTCTCTAATAACTTTAATTTATAAAAATTTGGATAAGACATATTATCATTCCTTTCTGTAATGTTATTGATTAATTTTATACTATCATTGTAAGTTTGATTAAACAATAGAGTTACAGAAATGAATAAAAATTACAAGTCTTGTATTAGTAGGCAGCCTATGATAATCTAATCATGATTTCATTAAATCATGAAATAATTCTTTAGATTACGATAAGAAATTTTATGAAAAGTGGAGTATGTATAGAGTGTAGGACATACTTCGATATATGGTTAGAGGGATATAGGATGAATAAAGAGAATGAAGTAAAAGAAAAAGGTTTAGAAACAAAGCCGGTGCAGTTTTATATTGATGCTGATTTGAAGAAGAGATTAAAAACCTATTGTGTTGTGAACGATGAGAATATGACATCAGTTCTCACAAAAGTATTAGATACATTTCTTGTGTCTGAAGGTTTTTAACATATTCACATTAAATATTGCATAAAAAGAATAATAAAGGAGTTTGAATTGAATGAATAATAAATTGAAATGTGCATCATTTTTTGCGGGTGTAGGAGGAATAGATTTAGGGTTTGAATCAACAGATTGTTTTGAAACTGTATATGCGAATGAAATAGATCCTTATCCAGCAAGAACCTATAATTTGAATTCGGATATTACTGTAGATTGTAGAGATATAAGAGAAGTACAGCCAGACCAAATTCCAGATTTTGATGTATGTCTTGCAGGTTTTCCATGTCAATCATTTAGTGTAGCCGGTTATAGACAAGGTTTTGATGATGAAAAAGGAAGAGGTACATTATTCTTTGAAGTAGCAAGGATTATTGAAGCAAAGAAACCTAAGATTGTATTCTTAGAAAATGTGAAAAACCTTGTGACACATGATAATGGGAATACTTTTAGAGTAATATTAAATACTTTAGAAGAGTTAGGTTATCATGTGAAACATAAAGTTTTAAATGCAATGGAATATGGAAATGTTCCACAGAACAGAGAAAGAATATATATTGTAGGTTTCTTAAGTGAAGAAGAATGTAATAAGTTTAGTTTTCCAGATAAAGTAGAGCTTACAAACCAATTAGAAAGTATCATTGATTTCCATACTAAACTAGATGAGAAATACTATTATACTCCTGGTAAATATAAAGGTAATATCTATGAGAAGCTTGTAGAAGCAATGGATGATGATCGTGCTGTTTATCAGTGGAGAAGACAGTATGTACGTAAGAATAAATCAAGAGTTGTACCTACTTTAACGGCTAATCAAGGAATGGGTGGACATAATGTATGTCTTATTATGACTGATAATGGAATACGTAAAATGACACCACATGAATGTTTTAATGCACAGGGTTTCCCTAAAGATTTTAAGTTGCCAACAGATATGGCAGAATCTAGATTATATAAACAGGCAGGGAATTCTGTATGTGTATCAGTTATTCACAGAATAGCTGATAGTATTGTGGATGCTATTAATTAATATTAAGAAACAGGTGATTCTATGTTTTATGAAAAACAGCCAAAACAGCAACAGGAAGATTATAAAGAAATGCTTTCTATTATAGGAAGTTTATCTAATTTGTTTGCAGACTCTAGTACGCCTATGCTTTATTATCGTGCGCATGAAAATGCATTTTGTAAGTATTTTGAAGCGGATAATCTTGGTAGAGAAGATTGTTCTGCAGATGCATCTAAGGATAAAATGGGCATTGGTTTAAAGACATGGACTGGAAGAGATGATCAGAAAGTTGCAGAGTTTGGAAGATTAAGACCTGCATATGAATATTTAACAGGTATGGATTTAGTTAAAGAGATAGCTAAATACAGAAATGAGAGAATTCGTGTTACTAAGAAGATGCATGGCTTAACTGATATGTGTTATCACGTTGTTAAGAGAAAAGAAAATGAAATGCAGATATATGAATGTTCTTTTGACTACATTGATATAGATAATATTGTATTAGATGAGAAGAGAGGAAATGCGAATAATACATATTTTTCTGATGGTAAGCATGTGTATCATTTCAGTATGTCTAAGAATACTTTATTTATGATATTTGATGATATGAAACTCATGGATTCATTTGGAGTAAATATCTTAGAGGATCCTTTTACTGTTCTTAAGAATATGAAGGATCATGTAAAAAGTGGTGTATCAGTAAATGTGAATAAGCCAAGACTATGTCTTCGTTTGTATGCAGTGAATCGTGATGGGACTAAGTATGTTCCTGAAAAGAGTGGATTGAATCAATGGAATGCATCTGGACGTGTACGTGATCCTAATGAAATCTATATTCCTTATTTAACAGAAGATAGAAATAGAAGTGTTGATTTCTTTCTAAATAGAGACGAACCATTCACATTATTACTTCCTGATGGAACAGAGATGAGTGCTAAAGTATGTCAAAGAGCATTTACTAAAGTAAGTCCTGAGAAGTATGAACTTCTTACTCCTGAAGAAAAAGGAAGAGAAGATGCACGCGCTAAAGTAGGTAAGTCAATTATGAGTAATCCTAATAAAGCATTGGGTAAATGGCTATTGAGAGATGTATTTGAGTTACCAGAGAAAACATTAGTTACTTATGATATGTTGAGAATATTTGGTGTAGATAGTGTTATGTTTACTAAGCTAGAAGAGAAGAAATATAGAATTGATTTCTGTGTGTTAGGAACATATGAGAAGATGTATCATTTGGATGATTTGGAACAAGATGAAGAGTAGATGTTGAACAGTCGCTGATGGGTGGCTGTTTTTTTAAGAGATAGCTAAAAACTATCTCTTTTATGGTTAAGCTAATATTTAAATTAAGATGAAGTGATATTTAGTTATTATTACTAATGGTTTTATTAATTAAATAAACTACAAAAATCTTGTATAGAGTATGGATATTTATGTATATAAAAGAAAGAAAATAAGCTAAAAAGGAGAGAAAATATTTCAAAAAGATGATATAAAATGCTATTATCATTATATTATTAAGCTAAGGAGGGAGCTGTATGGAGATTAGTTATAATCCTTTATTTAAGCTTTTGATTGATAAGGGAATGAAAAAAACTGATTTAGCTAAGAAAGCAGATTTAACAGCAGGAACACTTGCTAAATTATCCAAACACCAAACAGTGTCTATGGAAACATTAATTAAAATATGCTTATGTTTAGATTGTACATTTGATGCAATCGTAGAAATAAAACAAAAATAGGAATGAGGGTTCAGATGAAAGTAATATCACTATTTGCTGGAATTGGCGGATTAGATACAGGATTTATAGAAAATGGATATGAAGTAGTGTGGGCAAATGATATTGATAAATATGCAGCGCAAACTTATCAAGCAAATTATTCATCACCTATTATTTTGGGTGATTTAAATGAAATTAATTTAGATGAAATTCCATCAGCTGATATAGTAATAGGAGGTTTTCCATGTCAACCATTTAGTTCAATGGGTGAATTAAAAGGGTTTGAAGATACTAGAGGAACATTATTTTTCAGAATTGTAGAATTAATACAAAATCAAATTGAAAGAGGACATAAGCCTAAAGCATTAGTTTTAGAAAATGTTCGTAATTTAAAACATCATGATAAAGGTAAAACTTTTAAAGTGATTAAGAAAACACTGATGGATTTAGGTTATAAAGTTTATGACCAGGTATTAAACTCTTCTGACTACGGAGTACCACAAACGAGAAACAGAACATTTATTGTGTGCTTCTCTAATTTAGAAACGAAATTTAGTTATCCAGAAAAAACAGATTTGACTTTAACGCTTCAAGATCTTCTAGAACATGATGTTGATAAGAAATATTTTTTATCAGATAGAATTTTACCAACTATTCTTTCGAATGGTACCGGTGGCTATAAAGCAAAATCTGAAATAGATTTAAAAATTGCAAGACCACTATGTGCTACTATGGCTAAAATGCATAGGGCATGCCAGGATAATTATGTAACTCAGAACGGAAGAGTTAGAAGACTAACACCGAGAGAGTGTGCTAGATTACAGGGATTTAGTGATGATTTTATTATTCCTGTTTCAGATACTCAAGCTTATAAACAATTTGGTAATGCTGTAACAGCGAATGTTTCTAGAGCTGTTGCTTTAAAAGTAAAAGAAGCATTGATTGAAAATGGAGAATGGTATGAGTGGGTCAAATGAAAAAAAATTCAAAAATGATGTTCAAGAGATTAAAGAATTTATTTCTTCTTATCCTTATTCAACAAAAGAAGAATATAAGATCTCTTTGAATAATATTACAGAACATATTCAGAATGAAGAATATAGAAATGATAGAGCAGACTATCTTTTAAAAGTAAGTGAAAAAGATGAAGAATTAAAAGTGCTTTTATCATTAGTTTCATCAAAATGCCAGAACTATAATTGTGAAGAATGTTCAATTAATAAATATTGTAATCATTATATTAATGAAACAAGAAAGAAAAAAAATCTAAATTCACCTAAAATCATCGATTTGTTTTGTGGTGCTGGAGGACTATCTTTAGGATTTACACAGGAAGGTTTTATTACTGTTGTTGCAAACGATATTCAAGAATGCTGTGTTGATACATATGCACATAATCATCCAGAGACTCCAAGTAACAATATTGTTTTAGGAGATATTAATAATGTAATTCAAGATATAGAAAAACTAGTAGGAAATCAAAAGGTAGATATAGTTATTGGCGGTCCACCTTGTCAGGGCTTTAGTACGGCAAACAGACAAAGATTAATTGATGATCCTAGAAATCATCTCTATAAAAGTTATGTTGAGGTAGTTGATAAAGTTAAACCTAGCTTTTTTGTAATGGAAAATGTTAAGGGTATGCTTAATGTGGCAGATCAAGTAGTGGAAGATTTTAAAAAAATTGGATATACAGTTTCCTTTAGAGTATTGAATGCTAAAGATTATGGGGTGCCACAAAATAGAGAAAGACTGATTTATATAGGAAATAGAAAGGCTATTGATAACGATAGAATATTTGATGAAATAGCATCATTATCAGATGATATTCCTGATTTTTACCTAGCCGATGCATTATTTGGGTTAAAACCACTAGAAGCATTAAGGATAAAAAATGCGACTGATTATGTAAGTGAAAAAACTGGTGCTAGAATTATGCCAACTACGGGACAAACTAACGAATATATTGAATATATTAATCAATCTAAAGATATAAAAGTGACATGTAATCATAAATCAAGATATAATAACGATAGAGATATAGAAATCTACAGTCGCTTGAATCCAGGTGATAAATCGGATGATCCAAAAATTGCAGATATCATGCCATATAAGAGCAGAAGTCATATATTTAAGGATAAGTATTTTAAACTTGAACCAAATAAGTTGTGCAAAACTATTACAGCTCATATGAAATTTGATTGTAATATGTATATTCACCCTTCTCAGGCTAGAGGATTAACTCCTAGAGAAGCAGCTAGAGTACAATCATATCCTGATGATTATTTCTTCAGAGGATCATTTACGAAAACATATATGCAGGTAGGTAATAGTGTTCCTCCGTTATTGGGAAGAGCGATTGCAAGTATTCTAAAACAATATTTATAAGAAAGAAGTGTAGAATATGTTTAATGATGATTTGAATACAATAAAAAGTGTACTGAAGAGTATAGGTTCTGAAATAAATGATGATTATGATGGGTTCATTGTTAAAGAGTTAAAAGTGACAAACACACTAGATGAGAATAGAAGCAGTAACCAAACACATATAGCTATTACTGGAGATCAGGTGAACTTATTTCCATATATTAGGGCGCAAGGATATTTTGATAAGCCTTATAGCGAAGCTGACAAAGATTTAAAGAAATACTTTGTTTTACAAATTCCAGTTTTCTTTGACAAGGCCAATGTCCAATATTTAGATGGTGATAAATCTATTGCAAATGAAAAAGCATATGCTAGTGTTGTGAGAAGCAGAAGAGAGGGGACTGCTAAGGATCAAATGCAACTATCAATAAAAAATTTGGATAGTAAAAACTTCATTTCGTTTAGAGAATTGTGTCATACAAATTATTATTTAATTATTTTGAAACGCAAAAACGAGTTTGTTTATGAATTTTTTGCAGTAAAACCGGAAAATATTAATTCTGAATTAAAGCAAATGAATAATCGTTTTTTTAAAGCTTCAAAAGAATCTACTGCAGTACGTTTGGATGAAGTGGTTAATGATAAAGTTTACACTACTGATTCAAATAAAAAAGATGCCTCAAAAACTAATATAGGCTACAACAAAATCTATTACGGTATCCCAGGATGTGGTAAAAGTCACCATATTGAAACTGATGTCTTAGAAGGTGTAGACAAAGAAAACAATGTCTTTAGAACTACTTTCTATTTAGATTACTCAAACAGTGACTTTATTGGACAAATCTATCCACACGTAGACGATAAAAAAGTGACATATGAACCTATTCCAGGTCCATTCACTAAAGCATTAGAAAGAGCTTTATCAACAGATGAAATGGTTTATTTAGTAATTGAAGAAATCAACCGTGGTAATGCTGCTGCGATATTTGGTGATGTTTTCCAGCTGCTTGATAGATTGAAAGAAGATAAGCCAGATGGCAGAGTGGTAGGCGATAGTGAATATCCCATTTCTAATGCTTTCATCGAAGGTTACTTTGATAGAGTAAATAAAAAAGCTGAAAAGGATGATGGGGTTAAGAAAATAAACTTTAAAAAGGGTCAAATCATTATTCCTCATAACCTCACTATCCTTGCTACTATGAATACAAGCGACCAGAATGTATTCCCTCTAGATACTGCTTTTAAGAGAAGATGGAATAGAAAAAAAGTCGTGACTGAATGGTCTAAAGTAGATAATATCAAATATATGTATATTCCATGCTCTAGTATTACATGGGAACAGTTTGTCACTACAATTAATCAGAAGATGCTTCAAGAAAGTCAAAATGGAGATGTGACTGTTTCTGAAGATAAACAGATGGGTCCATATTTTATTCATAAAAGTATGTTGTCCGCATCTGAAAATTCAGGTACTAATGATGATTTAATTGCATTTGTAAATAATGTTTTAGATTATTTATACAATGATGTGACTAAGTTTGATCACTCTATTCTTTTTGATAAAGATATCCTTTCATATGATATGATCTATGAAACAATGAAAGATTATGGACAGAAAGGCATTGACTTATTTAAGGATATTTTTAAAGACTCTGTACAAAAAGCATTAGAAGAAGCTGTGAATAAAGATTCTACTCAAGAAGAACCAGTAAATACTCCAGAAGAAGAATATGCTGATACTGAAGTAGAGTCTATGGAAGAGCCTAATGAATAAGGAAGTAGAGATTGTACCAGAAGATAAGTCTAATGCCTTTGTAGGTATAAAAATTGAAGAAGGAATGGTGAAGGTGCATGTTCCGAAGGTTTTTAGACAAGATGAAAATTTTAAGCGAGATATCAGATTATTCTTGAAATCAATAGAAATTGCTAAGACACAAAACAAAGCAAATATAAAAAAAGGATCTAACGAAACAGATGATGTATGGCCTATAGATTCTTATCTATGGCTTATTAATGATTATCTTGAAAACGGTCTTTATTATAATCGTGAAAAGAAACTATCTCGCTCTAACAGTGGTAAAATAGAATGGAAGAAAACCTTACAGCAGGTTCCTATCTATTCTGACGGTAATATCATTTATGATCAGTTGATTACATCTAGAATGGTACCAGCTAATGATATGATTACACACATTTATAAAATATGTTTAAGACAAAGTGTTGATAAATTTGGCTGGTTATTTAACTACAATTTTCAGATACAGATCGAACAGATTGTTTCTATTAAAGAAATGATTATGAGAGTTAGAAAAGAACTCAACGAAACATTTGATGATATCAAAAGAATACGTTTTAATCATATGCTGAAGATTCTTACAACCACTGAAGGTGACAATATGATTTCTTCTCACTACACCTACGGAATAACAAACTACTATTATGTATTTGAAACAATGGTAGATATGTTATTTGATGGTATTACTGGAGATGAAAAGAAAAAGTATGATCCTAATGGTTACTGGCAGCTTAATGGACAAAGTAGATTTCTTGCTTCAAGACTTAGACCAGATACAATCTTAAAAAGAAATGATAAAACATATATACTAGATGCTAAAATGTATCAGTATGGTGCAACGCATGATCGTAGTAAACTTCCAGAGACACAGTCTTTACAAAAGCAGATTACGTATGGGGATTTTGTATCGAATAATCTTATGGATAAGAATATTAGAAATGCATTTATTCTTCCTTACAATAAGTGTCTAAAGAGTTTTATTAATGATTCTGATGCTATAAAATACAATGATTCTAATCTTATTTATTTTGGTTATGGCTATGTAGACTGGCGTGATAGTGAAGGTTTTCAAGATTATGATAACATTTATGCTTTTGGAATTGATTTTAATTATTTGTTGAATAACTACAATAAACCTGGTTATGAAATCATCAATCAGTTTTGTGAAGTTATAGAAGAAAATATTAAGTGTTATAGAGAACAGAATGAAATAGATAATTAATTTTGAAAGAGATGATACTATGCCGGACAATCTTACAAAAGAACAACGTCATAAAAACATGAGTGCTATTAAAGGTAAAAATACTTCCATTGAAGTAAAAGTAAGAAAATACCTTTGGGCTCATGGTTTTCGTTATCGAAAGAATGTTAAAGATTTACCTGGTAAACCAGATATAGTTATACCTAAGTATAAAACAGCTATATTTATTAACGGTTGTTTCTGGCATCATCACTATAACTGCAAATTAGCTGTTCTTCCTAAATCTAATACAGAATATTGGATAAAGAAGATTGATAAGAATGTGGATAATGACATTAAGAACTATAACCTATTACAACAAATGGACTACAATGTCATTACAGTATGGGAATGTGAAATCAAGGAAGACTTTGAACACAGAATGAAACTACTCATAGAAGAAATAACACAGTAAAAGGAACAACCTTTAGTAGGATGTTCTAATGGTGGATATATGACTATGGGAATGGTTAGGACAACAGGGGAACTAGATTGTTCCTCTTTTTGATATTATGAAACTGCTCATATTTGCAGACTATATTGTGATAGAATATGATACATATAAAAAAGGGGGGGAATTACATATGTATAAATTAATCGCATTTGATATGGATGGTACACTTCTTAATAGTCAAAAGAAGATTTCTAGTAAAACAATAGAAGCTATTAATAAAGCAATCGATGCAGGTAAGATAGTGATATTGAATACAGGGAGATGTCCTGCAGAACTTAAGGAGTATAGAGAAGTGCTACCAAGACTACGCTATGTGAATTGTGTCAGTGGTGCACTTGTCTATGATTATGAAGAAGAAAGAAGTATCTATGAATCACCATTAAGTGAAGAAGAAGTCAAAACATTAATTCAAATTGGTAAGGAAACAGATGAGATGGTTCATTTAATGGGCATTACATCTGTAGTAGAAAAAGACAAAGTACCACGTATGAATGATTATTATATGGGTGTCTATCAGCCTATGTATGAAGAAGTCACTACTCAGGTTGATAATATTTATGACTATTATGTAGGTAATCCTTATTCAGTACATAAGCTTAACATCTATCATCATTCAAAAGCTGCAAGAGATCATACAAGAAAAGCTATTAAAGAAGCAGGACTTGAATTAGAGATGAAGGATTCAGAAGCAACAGGTTTAGAAATGAATGCGAAAGGTATAGATAAAGGAACTGGATTAAAACAGTTATGCCATCATTTAGGAATTTCTATTGAAGAAACTATAGTAGTAGGTGATGCAGATAATGATAAAGAAGCATTAGAAACTGCAGGTCTTGCAGTTGCAATGGGTAATGCGAAAGAAAGTATTAAAGAAATCAGTGATGTAATTGTATCTGATAATGATCATGATGGATGTGCTGAGGTTATAGAGAAGTATTTACTTGAGGGGTAAATGCTTCTCTTTTTGCTGTATTTGAGCTATAAAGAGCGTTAGAGAAATAATACTAAAATTAATTAAAATAAAATTATGTAGCGCAGAAGGGCTAAAAACTCTATTTAGAAATAAATTTTGAATAAAATCCAAAAAAACACTTTACAAACGCTGCGATATTGGGTATTATAGACAGGCAGTCTGGGAGACGGGCTGAGACAGAACATTGAAAACTGAACAGATACACGTCAGATTTAT
>OGQF01000906.1_pt1 | contig 23244 bp, 21 predicted proteins | sample 1553141 | NCBI WGS metagenome assembly OGQF01 (sample SAMEA2580005, study PRJEB22360) | human gut metagenome | biome: human gut; feature: human-associated habitat; material: faeces | place: Denmark | collected 2008/2010
AGCATCGCCACGTCGCTGAACGCTGCTTCGGAAAACAGCCAAGTGAAAAGTGTCATCCCTGAAAGGCTGATGCACAGCATGGATGCAGCCAGCAGGGCGAGTGTGAGGAATGGGATGAGCATCATTCCTATGAGGCTCCGCCACATTTCTTTGCAGAACTTGGGGTGATGACCGGTGAGGGCAAACCCGAAGAGGGAGCAGCCTGCAGCGGTGAACAGCACAACGAACAGTCCGAAAAATGCCCATGCCACCCACTCCTGCCAGGATCCTGCGGCAAGCATTCCGCCGAGGTCTGTCCAACGGCTGTTCTCATCACACACGATTTGCCATATGTAATACAGCACAGAGGTGAAGACTGCTGTGGAGAGGATGACGAGAACGGACGGCAGGCAGCCTGTCGGCCTTTTGCGGTACTGGCGTATCCGCAACAGTATCAGCATGGAGAACAGCAGCTGGACAGCTATAAGGATATAGAGTCCCGAACCGGTTATTGTTTGTTGTTCCATAGGCATGTTTTTTTAATGGCTTGTTATCTATTTGTAATACAGCAAATATAGAAAATGATTATTTAGTATGCTTATAGATGGATTTTTTTCACCGGAATGTGTTTTTCTTGGTAACGAGACTATCCATACTTATATAATGTATTAAAATCGGATATCTCTCAGAAAAAGAAACGTTCATGTTTTGTGTGTATTTCACATAGTGATAGTTTACTTCTTTGCTGGTCTCTTTGGGATTATCGAAATCAATATATGGAGAACATAAACGTTCCACATCGATGTCATAGTCCGGGTTATCCATGTTGATAATCTGTTTGTCTGATTGTGCATGGGCTGTTGCGCCGGATAAGCATAAAAATGCTGTCAATCCAATGATGATAAGTGTTTTAATTTTCATATTCCTTGTATTTTTCCACTGCTGCAAATTACTGGGTCGCAATTCTTAATAGGAAATGCTCTTCGGTAATTTATATTTTTTGTAGTTACTTTACTTTTAAAACTTTTTCCAATAAAATCGTTTCACAATATTTCGGGTCAATATAAAAATATACTTCATCTATCGGAGCATAGGAAACAAATGCGCATACAGCCCTATGTTCTGAATCCTCATTATCTATATGCTTCATCCAGTCTTGGAAAGAATAATCGGGATTATTGATGATGTTGTTATATATTGTATAAGAAGTAATGGATCTCTCGGCCCTGTTGTTTTTCCACCACACACCGCCTTTCATTCCGATGTATTTCCATTTATCACGTACTTTGTCATAATGCTTGTAATCAAACGCAATGACTATGACTCCGTTTTTGAAAGACAGCAGTTCAAAAGGTATTCCGTCAAGAGTAAATTCCTTGTTTATGTCTGCATCGGTGATTTTGACCTTTTTCCATTCTGTTTGAAGGATACAGACCGATAAATCCCCTTTCACTTGTGATAATGGTTGTTCTGTGCGCAATGTATAGGTTTCATCAGTACCTTTTTGGCGTCCTTGGTCATCTCTTATCGGCTTACGGTCATAGTGGAGGCTGTTTCCCAATAACATGGGCTTGTTTTCGTTGTCGGTCATTCGTGAGATGAATCTGATTTTTACACCATCGTTTCGCTCTGCCTGGATACCAATAGCAGGGTCAAAACCATTGTTTTTAGGCCATTCCTCATATTTATATGAACCGCTTTGGTAGCCTGTAAAGTCGTTTTGGTTTGTCCATGCCGAAGGGAAGTCATAATGCAGGTTTACTTTGATTTCATGGTTGTCATCTTCATTGGAGGAAGTTGACAGTGAAACAGTGCTTAAAATTTTGTTATATACATCCAAAGGAACGGAAACTTGTTCTTCCCATGGCTTTTTTTTATCCACCGCTTTAAGATTTTCGGAATTATTATATTGGGGATTTATGATCGGATTTTTAAATGTGGATTGTTCCCAATAGAAATATTCCTTCAACTCTTGAATCTCTTCTTTTGTCAATTTTTCGTCTTGTGCAGATAAATTTGAACCTGCTGTACTTAATAGTCCCATAATGATAAGTGTTTTAATTTTCATATTCGTTCATTTTATAATAAATGGTCAGCTCCTGTTTCTTCGGATATTTACCGGTGTATCACCGAGATTCCGCTTGCAGAAATCAGACAGGTAAGACTGGTTCGCAAATCCACATTCTTCGGCAATCTCCGGTAAGGGAAGGTGTGTAGTCCTCAACAGTTTCAGCACCTGCTCGGCACGTTTTTGCCGAAGCCACTGGGCTACCGGACAGTTAAACAATCTCAGGAATGTCCGACGGAAGGTAACGGTGCTGTTTGCTCCGCATAGTTCCGCCAATTCTTCTGCTGTCTTCGCTTCATTATGGCATTCCATCACTTTCTGAATGAAAGAATGGTCGGTATGGATACCGAGCAGTTCTTCCGCTTGCAAAATGATTTTACGGTTGATATGTTCGTAGGAGGCGTCGAGCAGTTTGAATGATACCTCAATGCCTTCTGTCGGTTCGGAAGTGGAAGGCATTCCGCATTGTATTCTCGCTTCGCGGAAGTAGTAGAGCATTCTGTGATAGATGGCTTCCAGATGTTCTTCACGATGCCTTTGCAGCAACCGGCATAAGGTCAGTAACTCTTCTACGCAGCAATAATGCGTGTACCATATTTGCAAACGCATGACATAGCGGGTGGATTCTGCTTCACCGGCAGTCATGAACAGCTCCAGCCATCTCTCAAAGTCCGGCTGTTCATGGCTAATTGCTTCGGGAAGCCCGTTCATCCATCCGGCAATCATATTCATGAATTCCATGTCCGATGCAAAGGGACGCAGTTGCCGCTCTCTTCTCTCCTCCGGCATATCCTTGGATATGGTCACACAAAGCATACGCAGATGTGCTTCCCGGGGATCGTCCGGTTGCAGGCGTGAAAGGAGATAACCGCTTATTGAAAAGCCTTTGTCCATAACAGAGAAAATTTATCGGTTTTCAAACCTGAGGGCCACCGTCATGCGGAATGCTACGGGTTTTCCGTTTTGGGTGGCAGGTATAAATTCGGGAAGCCGTTGGATGGTATATAGTGCTGCAACTTCCAATTCGGACGATGTGCTCTCCCGGTTTTCCACCTTGGCATCCTTCGCTTTGCCGTCCTTTCCCACTGTGAAGGATACACTTACATTCCCTTCGGCATTTCCCTGGTTTCCGAGGCCGGCATTATAGGCCATCCAATGGCGCACGGCAAGCCTGAAATCCGGGAATTTCGCGGACGGTCCTTCCTTGAACTTGGGAAGTTCTCCGTCCGGGATGTTCATATATCCCTTGGCGGTGTCCGGGACAAGGTCTTCCTCTGTAAATAGCTCGCCGGTGTCGTATATGCCTGCTGCCGGATTGATTTCCATGCTTCGGACATCTGATGAGAGATCATTGAAATTGCACCAGTTACCGACGCTGATGCAGTCGATGAACGAATCATATTTCGTTTTTGTCACCATTAGGCACACTTCATACCAGGTATGAGGTTGGCTGCCTCCGCCAACAATTTTCCGTTCTCCCTTTTCGTTCTCTTCAAGGTAAATCACGGCATCCTTGTGCTCCGGATTCGGCTTGCGTACATACAGTTGGATAGTCCTGTCATTCATGTACCACCCGAAATTCCGTTCTCCGAAATATTCTTCTGTCATATAGCATTTCTGACCGTATTTTTCCGCCAGAGCATATAAAAGCGAATCCACTGCTGCCGCCCCGTCCAACCTTCCCTGTGCCAGGATGCCGATCAGTTTTCCTGATTTGTCCGCCACCATGCCGGTATACGGGAATTCAAAGATCCCGAAGCGGGCAAGAACCTCTCCGTAGTTTGTTTCTATCGAGCTGTATTCATAAATGACCGCTTTTTTGCCTTTCCGGGTTTCGCATTTCACTTTTTCCTTTCCGAAATAGCGGGATGATTTGTCATAATCCTCGTCGTATGTCTTCGCTTTGGAATAATACTTGTCCACCTTCATTCCGAACACGACATTTTCCAAATCGTATGCACCCTCACCCCAGTATTGAGGCTGTGCGGCACTGATGCCGCAAAAGAAACTCAAGATTCCCATGATAAAAATAGTTTTCATGCTTTGCAATTTTTTATTAATATTGATATATTGTATTAGAACCGGCTGGATGAACCTCCGCCTCCGGACGATCCTCCTCCGAAACTGCCGCCTCCGCCACCGCCTGAGCCTCCCGAACGTCTGGAAGAGGTGTTGATTTTCGGTATTGTATAGCCTACCATGTATTCGGCATCGCAATGCATACATCGATGGCGAGCCTCCATCAGTCCTTCTGATGAAGTGGTGGCTTTAATAATAGTCCGATATTTTTCTTCCTTGTGCAGCGTCATGTGCCCGCAGGAGGGGCAGCATTCATAGCCGTCCTTTTTAAGCGGTATCCGGATTTTCACCTCTTCGCTGCAAGCGGAGCACCGGTAGATGCGGATGTATGCCGTCTTCAGTTCTGTTTCTTTGCGTTCGCTTTCAGTCAGCCGTTTCGTATCCTGTATCAACTCGTGCAAAGGAATCTCCCGGAGGGTTTCCCGGTTGCATTTCGGGCATGTCCGGCTGCGCCTGAGGGTCTTTTGTTTCTGTCTGCCGAAATACCAGCAGGCAATACCCAGCATGGCGGGCCACACCGGTACCAGCCAGCACAGTCCGAGCAGGGTGCGTACAGTAAAGGGTTTTCGGGTCGCCAGCAAGGTCAGAGTGGCTTCCGTCCCTTCGTCTTTGGGCGTCATCCTGTGTACCGCCGATTTCCAGACAAGCCAGTTTATAAGTATCAGCATCAGGGCAAATACGATAAAGACCAGGGAAGGGGTGGTACGCCGGAACTTTTTTATCCATGCTTCCGGCGGCGCTGCCTGATAGTCACTTCCGTACAGGACTGCCGCCACCGCCTTGACACCTTCAAGCATTCCTGTATTCCAGTCATTTTCCCGAAGATGCGGCACCATGGTTTCCATCTGTATTCTTTTGCAAATGGCATCCGGCAATGCTCCTTCCAGTCCGTACCCGGTCTTGAAGGTTATATCCCGAATATCCCGAGTCAGCAGAATCAGCAGTCCGTTGTCATCTTCCGCCTTGCCGACACCCCACCGGTTGAACAGCGTAACGGCAAATTCATGCGGTTCCTCTTCTCCGATGCTGTTCAAGGCGACAACTGCCACTTCTATGGTCAGGGAGTCCTCCAGTTGTTGCAATATATCGTTGATTTTATTCTTCGTTTCACTGTCCAATATATGGTCAGGGTCGGATACCCAATTATCCGCATTGTATGTCTTGGGGTTGGGTACATCATCGACCGTTCCCCATGCCATCGGGCAGAAACCCACCAGAACGGCTATACAGATTATAAGTTTTCGTATCATATAGTGCCTCCTTTCTCATGATTATTCATATCGACCGGTCTGAAAGAACGTCTGCTGTCCTTTTCATCGTATTTTTTTAATTTCTCGCTGTTCATTTCCAACAGGTAAACGACGAATCCGGAAAATCCAAGCAGACACATCACACTGAAAAATAAGAGCAGAAGCATCCAGCCCCAGCCGATATCGTCAAACATGGGTGAGGCAAACCTCATGCAGATAATATAGGCAAACCCAAATGCCGCAACCAATATTCCCAATGCCATGATGGGAAACAGCAGGATTATTGCCAGTGTTTTCCATATCAGTTTGCAGAATTTGGGGTGACGGCCTGTGACAGCATAGCCTGTCAAAGAGCAGACGGTGGCAGATACCAGTATCATTATCAAACAGATAAATCCAGCCATCAGCCATTCCACAGGAGAAGCGGCAGTGAGCAGCCCTCTGCTCTTTGCAAAGATATTGGCAAATAGTCCTTCATTGATGATAAGATGCCCCAGACTGAACAGTACAGTGGTCAGAGCAAATACAATCATAAAAATAAAACCTGCCGCCAGACAGCCTAATGGCTCTTTGGAGTCCTGCTTCCTTCTCCAGATAATCAGCCCGGTTATCAGGACCTGTAGTACAATTAGGATATATCCTTCCATGGCTTCATTCAGTTAAAGATGACCGGAAGCGAAGCGACAAAGGAGATAGCTTTTCCCTTCCATGTCGCCGGGACATACTTTATGCCGTAAAGGCAGTCGCAGACCGCTTTTTTCAATAGCGGATGGGGGTCTCCGTATATTTTTACGTTGCTGGCAACGCCGTCAGCCCCGATGGTTATTTCCGCCATCATTCTTCCTGTAATTCCTTGCTCGACTGCCTCTTCCGGCTTCCTGAGCAATTGTGCCAAGACCATGTTCCATTCGTCTGGCATTCCTGTCTGCGGGTTGATGGGCTTGGCTGGCTGGAAATCAGGACTGAAATAATCCACTTCCTCCATCTCTTCCGGTTCGGTCTGCTTTTTATTGTCCGGTGATTTTTCGGTGCACAACCATTCGATAAGTTCGTTGCATCGTTCGCGGTTGATTATTAACCGGGATGCTTCTCCTTCCGATGGGGCAAATACAGTTATCTCGGCAATTTTCCGTCTCTTTTCGTCCGGCATGTAGAGCAACAGACTATCCCCCTGCAAGGCTGTCCTGTAGTGTTTTCCCATCATTCCGGCAGCGTCTGTATCGTCATTTTCCTCTGAAGCTTCATCTTCCATAAAGTGTTTCAAGGTCTCTTCCAGGTTGTTCAGGTCGATGCCTTCTTCTTTCAACCACTCTTCAAACGTGATTTTCCTTGTACTATTTTTCAGAATCTTGTCCAAATCTCCTGTTGTAGATGTTGAAGAGGACGGCTCGTACCAGTTCCCGTCCCTGTGATAAAGGCGCTTCATGCCTTTCAGTTTGTCGAGAGTCTCTGCGTCTGCGGAAATGATGAAGCCGTTGTTGTCAACCTTTTCTATGGAAAAAGTCTTGCTGCCCCAAGTCACCTGCACCGGTTTGTCTCCAAAATCCTTTATGGGTACTGTGATGCGGTCGTATTTCTCAGGCATATAGAAAGACAAGGAGATGTGTCCGCCTGCAATTTCCTGATAAGGGACAGTCAGCGGTATCTGCAATCCGAACCATATATTCAACATGTCTTTGTTTTGGGCATAGTCGCCGCCCTCAAGCAGATAGATATCTTCATCCGGGTGTATATAGACCGGTTTGCCCTGTTTATCCGCCAGATGAAGCTGCAAATCAGTCTCCAGGTCGAAGAAAAGTTCTTTGCAGAACCCCGTGAAGTTCCCGTTCTCATCCTCGTGATAATACTTTTCCCACAGGCCGGATCCTTGTCGACCACCGAAATATGAAGATACATCTTCGTCTTTGCCCCTTAGCATAAGGTTGAAAAAGATAGGAGAATCCTTGTTCGGCTCTATGAATGCCTTGTCAAAGCACATGAACAGTCTTGACAGGCTCTTTTTAAAGCTCTTGTGTTTGAATTTGTCCGCCCATTTTTCCCAAGGGAGCCTATCCTGTTTGAACTCTTGGCTTTCTGTCAATGAATCAAGTTCGCCGAATGCCGTTCCTGTCTCGAACTGATAGAGCACTTCAAGTTGCTTCATGGCCTCTTTTTTCTCTTCTTCTGTCATTTTCGTCTTGTTTTGTGCCCATGCTCCCAGTACGAGACATGCTAGCAGGACGGTTGGTAATAATCTTTTCATGGTGAATGGTGATATTGTGTTTTCATTAGAATAATACAGGAATAATGGCAACCGATGCAACGCATTTTCCGTCATATTTTGCCGGCATGAACCGCATGCGGTAGATGCAATCCGTTACAGTTTCGCTCAAAGCCGGATGCGGCGAACTTGTAATTTCCACTTTGCTGACAGCACCATCGGCCTCAATTACCACCGTAGCCATCACCTTGCCCGTAATGTTCTGCCCGGCAACTTCTTGTGGGAGTGTAAGCATCTGCGACAGTTCGGCGCTCAACTCGCTTGGTCTGCCTGTATCGATTTGTAGCGGAATGGCAGGTTGAAATCCGTTTTCAGACAAATCTGCTGTTTCCGTGTCTTTTTCATACAGATGCCAGTCAATGGCATTGCGTCCCTTGGTCAGTGTCCGGGCATATTCGACACCCATTTTCAAATGTCCCTCCAGATAATCCCTGAAACCTTCAAGCACCCGGTCCTTATCAAGCCGCAATCCGCTGGCCGTTTGTTTTTCAGGAATATCCCACTCGGCACCGGCCCTGTATATTTCGACGGCATCCATTCCGTTCATAAAGACATAACCATAAACTACGTTTTGTCTGTATGCTTTGTTCAATTCTGCTTTGATGGCTTTGTTCATAAGACATATCGAGTCGCAGTCCTGACACAGAATCGCATTTTTGAAACGTTCCGTTATATCCATGGTACTCCTCAGTCCGTCTTCAAAAGCGGCCATGATGGCAGGACTGTTCCCACGGGAAAGTAGCATTGCATCAAACTCCTCTCTGTGAACTTCTCCTATAAACCATTTATATTCCATAATCCAGCCAGCCTGTGCTACGCCTACGGCATACGAAATCATATCATTAGGTGCCAGCAGGGCATTCCGTTCGTCGGGTGTAAGCTTCATGTTGTCTTTCAGTTTGCGGATTCCGTCCGGGACTGCAGGAGAATCAAATTTTGCAATTGCCGAAGCCAGGGCTTCCGATTGGGTGAGGTCATTGCTTGCTGTGGCGGTATCTATCCACTCTGGAAGAATAAGGGCATCGTCGGCATGCTCTTGGCACAGGAAATAGGGTCTGTTGTGATTTGCGATGTCGTAATAGCGTTCTTTCTCTTTATTGAAAAAAGAAAACCATTTATCGGATAAGGTGTCATAATGCCGGGACATCTCATTTTCAGAAGCGATATGCTTCCTTACCTGTTTCAGCACATCGGAAATTGCGGCATCGATATAATCCAGTTCCGGATAGGGATTTGTTGAGTATGCTCCCATAAGGGCTCCGTTGCGGAAGCAGATCCTTCCCATTCCGGTACTCTCTGCAATGCCCCGCAATTGTTTCCGGAGCGAGGAATAGTCTTTTAGTACGATTTCTTTCCAATGCTTTACGCCAAAGTCATAGCCGGCGTGGATATACGGAGCGTACTCTTTCCTGTAAGTTTTCACCTTGACGGATTTCCGGGCAAGCCTATCATAGGCGGTGGTATAGCATAAACTGTACACGATAGGATCCAGTACATCAATTTTGTCTCCCGGTTGGGGGAATTGTACCTTGGGTGCCGCTTTCTTTTCAGTCGCCATATTACATACCGTATCCTTTGTCACCTTTATATCAGGCTCCTCTTCGGTTATCCGGTTCGTATTCTGAGCTCCGGCTGACATTACCATGCCTGCAAACAAAGCTATGAATGCTAGTTTTTTCATATCTGCTTCTTTTTTTACTTGTCGTAAAAGTAAATTTTTAATCCATATATTTTTTATGATTGCTGATAAGATTTACGGATTTCTGTTCACCGATTTGAACATTCAGCCATACAGAGCCTTGTGTGCATACGTTTTCATAACTGAAAATTACTTTTTTACCGTCCGGCTCCTAGTACGGATTGTTGGAAAAGAAAGTGTGGAGACGGTTCACTTATTCGTATTAGAGGTTCTGGTAAACCCGGAAGCAAATAAATAAAACAGTACCCCACACCTATATCGTATGTTGGTATAACACACAAATACAGATGATGAATGTGACCGCTTTCCCTTGCTTCCATTGAAATGTACCAGATTTCTAATACAAGGTTTCAGTAAAACACTTTCATCTATTATGTCTGGTTGCAATAGCAACCGTGCAAATATAAATAATGTTTTTTACCGGAGCACATTTGGGGTACTGATATTTTTGACAAAAATAATGTAGAAAATGCATGAATGTCTTACGATTTGAGAATAATTTATTGGATTGTTGGTCGGTAGATTCACTTTAAATCTGTATCTCTCTGTTTGCCTCTATTTTCCTCCCGCTTAAATGGTATTCTCCGTTAACTTAAAAATATATCAAAGATAACAACTTGTTATCTTTGTCTTATAGTTGTGTTATATTTGATATATGTTTGTGATATATTTAAGAGGGAGGAATGCGGGAGGTTTGTGGGATGGGAGCAAGGGAAAGGCTGCATAATCTATAAAAACTTTGGATTTCTTGCACGAATGGTAATTTTATTTGTATTTTTACATTATCGTAACGGTGGTTACGGTAATGGAAGTTACGATAGTGTTTGTAAATATGAGATTTTTTGATAGAGAAACAGAATTTGAAAAGCTTGGAGAAACGGATATGTAGTGAAATCAATAATATGGTCTGTTCATGTCACTGAAATAGAAATTCCGCAAGCGGAGATGCCTATGTGCTAACTCCGTTTGCGGAACGATGTATTATAGCAAATAAATTACTTGTCTTTAGTTTTCTTTTATAGGGTTGGGAAGGTCGGCTGCCGCATCACCCATCTGTGTAAGGTATGCATCGTACATGTCAAGAATCCAGGAATCATTCTCGTCCACCTGTTTTTTGTGCAATTTTCTGTCCGGACCCTTAAACCAGTTTTTGCAGAATTTCTGCAATCCTGGATATTTGTCCTTCATCAATACAGAATTTACCAACATGTAAGGGTATACGATTCCTTCCGGGTCATTGTGGAACCGGATACCGTAATAGGTCTGGAGGGATCTGCTCATGCTGTTCACTCCTGAAGCGACCCATACTTTCCACCAGTAAGTTGTAGCGTTCTTTCCCGCTTTATTGACACATAGTAGCCTTTGCATTGTATTGTAACGGCTTTTGAAATTAGGATTGGCAAGAGGACGAGATTCCCAACGCAGACCATCCGGATGGTTTTCTGTTATCTCTATATAGTCTATACAAGTCACCTCTTCCGCTGTGAACTTGATCGGATCTTTGCCGTCGGGAGTTTTTGAAATCTTGAATGAAAAATTCTCTTTTTTGAACAAAGAGTTCTCGGCATGCCATCCTCTGCTTACATAGCCTTCGACTTTCTCTCCGGACTTGAGGGTTACAATAACATGGTTACTCTCATCCTCTTCAGGTTCTTGGGCACTTGCTGTCTGGACGACGCAGAAGGCTGTTAGGGTTAGTAGAAATGATAATAAATAGTGTTTCATGACAATATGTGATTAAAGTTGTGTTATTCGCCCGACTTATACTCCATGAGCATCAGCACCGTATTGTCCCGTTGGGTTCTTGAATTCAGAATGATATCTGCCATGGTCGGATCGTCACTGACATATGCGGCAATCTTTTTACGGAATTTGTTGTTCGCCTTGCCGCCGACTTTTCCCACCGGTGTGAAATCTGCTTCTCCAGTCTTTTTCAGACAGTAGGTGGTTTTTGAAGAAATCAGCCCAATTCGTTGTAAGACCTGGATACCGCCATTTGTATCTATGCCGTAACCTTTGGTGGAATAAACCCCGACGCTGATCTGTGGTGTTTCGACATATATCCACAGCCAGCCAAGGCTTTCTGACGGAACGAACTTGCGGACGTGTTCAGGTGTGGCCGGATGCCAGACAACGATGGAATCAATCTGGGCGGCATTGAAGTTCTCTCTGACTTCTTCTTTTCTGTATGCGTTCCGGAGGAATACTGTCTTGCCCGAGCGTTTTGGAAGTTTAATCCTGTCATTTTCCGAACATTCGATGACAGAGCCGTTTTTTAAATAGATGCGGCCTATTACGAAAGATGCTGCATTTGCCGCTGATACGATTGATAGAAACAAGAATATCAGCAATATGGTCTTGGTTGCATGATGTTTCATAAACATAAATAACTTTATACACAAAAATATCAAATATATTCCAGACAACAAAGCAATTATGCTATTATTTTATGAAATAATAAAAGAAAACCGCCCGATAGCCATGGCTGCCGGGCGGTTCAATTGTGATGAAAGAATTTTTATTGTTTGTTTGTAGCTTTCAGTGCGAATTCACGTCCGGCACGCAAACCTTTCAAGTTCATTTCAACAACCTCTTTTCCCTTGCGGGCAAAGATGGCACGGATACCGTCCTCGAGATATTCAAAAGGAATTTCGATGAATGGAGAAGCGGCTCCCAACATAACGAAGTTGCTGGCACGTACGTTGCCGGTCGCTTCTTTGGCAATAGTATCGGCATCAATCACTACATGGTGGGGAAGTGCTGCCAAGGTTGCTGACAATACTTCTGTATCCGGGTAGTTGGGGATGTTGATAAACGGTGTGGCATTGGTCACTACATAGCCGCCTTTACGCAGGTACGGAAGATAACGGAGTGCTTCCATCGGTTCTACTGATAGAATGATGTCTGCTGTGCCTTTGGCTATCAGGTCGGAATAAATCGGTTTGTCTGAAATACGCATGTACGATTGTACATCACCACCACGCTGGCTCATTCCGTGAGTCTCGGCCTGTTTCATGTATAGGTTGTTGGTCAGTGCTGCTGAACCCAGGGCAGCTGCGATGGACAGGATTCCCTGTCCGCCTACGCCTGCTAATATTATGTCTGTTTTCATACAATTTGTCTTGATAATGAGAAATTATTTTTTCTTTTTTGCGTCTCTGGTAGCTTTCTGGATACATACACGACGCGGAATGATGACAGATACTCCTTTGTATTCCAATTCAGTGCGGATAATCTGACACAATTCTTCATGGTTTTTCGGTACAGGAAGCAGTACACGGATGTGTTCCGGTTCTACACCGATACCTCTACAGATGGATTCAATCTTGCCTAATGCTGATGATTCCTGACCGCCGGTCATTGAAATGGATTCGTTATCGGAAATGATGACGGTGATAGGAGTCTTTTCGTTTACAGCATCCAACAGACCGGTCATTCCGGAGTGGGTGAAGGTTGAGTCGCCAATCACTGCTACGGTTGGGAATAAGCCGGCATCGCAAGCTCCTTTGGCCATGGTGATGGATGCACCCATGTCAACGCAACTGTTGATGGCCTGGAATGGAGGAAGTGCACCTAAGGTGTAGCAACCTATATCTGAGAATACACGACCTTCGCCATAAGTGGCAATTACTTCGTTTAATGCTTTGTATACGTCTCTGTGGCTACAGCCGTTACACAATGCCGGTGGACGGGGAGCAACGATTTCTGGTACCGGTGCGCCTTCTGTTGTCGGCAAGCAAAGAGCTTTGGCTACTAAGTCCGGATTCAATTCGCCATCGCGTGGGAGGCTGCCGTCCAGACGTCCCAGGATGTTTTCATTGCCCGGATAGCCTTTCAGCATGTTTTCAACCATTGGATAGCCCTCTTCCAATACCATGATTTGTTTACATTCGCGCATCAGGCGTTTGATCATTTTGCGAGGTAATGGATATTGGCTTACTTTTACAACCGGATATTTGCATTTGCCATCGAAGTTTTCCATTAAGTAGTTGTAGCCGATACCGCAAGCTACGATACCCAATGATTTGTCTTCTCCGTCAATGTATTGGTTGAACGGTGATTGTTCTGAAGCTTTTACGAAATCTGCCTGCTTTTCAAGCAACAGTCTGTAGCGTTTGCGGGCAATGGCTGGCAACAGGACGAACTGACGCTTGTCTTCGGGCAGGTGAAGATGGTTTTCTGCCAATCCTTCGCATGGTTCTACTCCTGAGCGGGAGTGTGCCAAACGGGTGGTGATACGCATCAATACGGGGCTGCCTACTGTTTCTGACAGGGCAAAACCATAGCGGGTCATGTCGTATGCTTCCTGCTGGTTGGACGGTTCCAGAATTGGAACTAATGCAAATCTACCATATTCTCGGGAATCCTGTTCGTTCTGTGAAGAGTGCATGGAAGGGTCGTCTGCTGCTGTGATGACCAGACCTCCGTTGGCTCCCGTTACGGCTGCATTCATGAAGCAGTCTGCTGCTACGTTCATACCTACGTGTTTCATACATACCAAGGCGCGTTTGCCGGCGTATGACATTCCGAGTGCTGATTCCATAGCTGTTTTTTCGTTAGCTGCCCAAGCACGGTGTACATTGCGTGCGATGGCTTCTTTGGAACCCTGGATATACTCGGTGATTTCTGTTGAAGGAGTTCCCGGATATGCATATACTCCGGAGATACCGCTGTCGATTGCTCCTTGGGCAATCGCTTCAACACCTAATAATAGCTGTCTTTGCATAATTTTGTTCAGTTTTATTGATTTTAGTGTCAAATTTCAAGAAGTGAATATGGGGTAATTAGAGGCCCCAGTGGAATTTTAGTGACCTCATTATGTATGCTAATACAAAATAATATTCGCTCGGACAATACATAATGTATAGTATTTGTGTTAAAACGTTTGCGAAGATAGGGATATTCTTTGAATAATGCAAGAACCGGATAAAATATTCATAGCTCCCAAATATTCCAATTTTTTTCTGCCTGTCCGAGTAGCATGGCATAGCCATTGCACGTATGGGCTCCTGCTTTTTCTCCTTTTTGCATAAAGGTTGTTATAGAAGGATTGTAGACCAGGTCAAAAAGATAATGTTCCGGTGTCAGTAGCTCATAGGGGATGGGGGGACAACTTTGTATGTCCGGGTATGTGCCTAATGGGGTGGTATTCACGATGAGGCGATGGGTGGAAAGGTGGTTGGCAATATCGGCATAACCGATTTGTCCCGGCTTTTGAGGGGTACGGGATACGGTGAGGGGGGTGATGCCGAGAGTCTGGAGGGCATAACGTATGGCTTTGGCTGCTCCGCCGTTGCCCAGAACGAGGGCTTGGTCGATTCCTGTAGGAATAAAGGCTGTCAGGGCGTTCCGAAAGCCTTCCATGTCGGTGTTGTAGCCTGTCAGGTAGGGGCGTCCGTTTCGGTATTCGACGGAAACGCAGTTGACAGCTCCAATGGCTTGTGCCTCTTCGCTGATATAGTCCAGGTAGGGCAGTATGTTTTCCTTGTGGGGAATGGTGACGTTGAAACCGCGCAGATTTGGGATTTGCCCCAGAAGATGGGGCAAATCTGTTATGTCTGCTATTTCAAATGTCCGGTATTCTGCTTCGATGGATTCTTGTGCAAACCGTCCGTTGTAATATGCGGGAGAATAGGTGTGGGTGAGCGGATAACCCAGTATACCGAATGTTTTCATGGTGTTATGCTCGTTTGTCACTCATTTTGCGGCCGAGAGTTTCGATTCCCCAAATGAGAAGGAAACCGGCTATGCACATGAGGATTGCTTGCCATAGCAATGGGTCGCTACCGGTCAGTTCGCCGAAATGTACCGGTGAAATATTGCTTTCTACCAAGGCTTTTTCCACTCCGTGGCTGTCCGTGTAGGTCTGGAGTGTCTCTTTCCAAGGCCACACTTTGTTCAGGGAACCTACCATAAAGCCGGTCAATAGGGATACGGTGGCAGTATGATGGTGTTTGAGCAGCCATGACAATAAGTGGGAAAAACTGGTAATCCCTGCTACGGCTCCTACTGCAAAAAGCAACAGTACGCCGATGTTGAAGGTGCTGACGGCTCCTAATATATAGGTGTATTTACCCATGAGCAGCAGGATGAATGCTCCTGAAATACCGGGCAGTATCATCGCACAGATGGCAATGGCTCCTGAAAGAATGATGAACCACCAGCTGTCCGGGGTTTCTGAAGGTGTCATCACGGTAATCCCATAGGCTATGATGGCTCCCAGAATGAGCGATATGACCGTGAAGATGTTCCATTTTTTAATCTCTTTGGCTACCAATACAGATGAAGCAATGATAAGCCCGAAAAAGAACGACCATATATATATAGGATGGTTTTCCAACAACCAGGTCATCAGTTTCGCTAGAGAGAATATGGAAATGCCGATTCCTGCTATGACTGAAATGAGGAAATTGCCATTGATTTTTTTCCAGAATTCCGCCAGCTTGAACTTTAACAGCAATTTGACAGCCTGCAGGTCGACAGCCTTGATGGAGTCTATCAATTCTTCGTAAATACCGGTAATGAAAGCGATGGTGCCACCGGAAACTCCAGGCACAACGTCTGCAGCTCCCATGGCGCATCCTCGCAATATTAATAAAGGGTAGTTTCTTTTACTCATCGTCTTATTACATTTCTGTGTTCAAAACGGAAAAGGTCGAAAACGGTCTTCACCGGCGTAAAGGTGGATAAAGGCACCTCTACAAAGACGGTAATCCAGTTGGCCATGGCTCCGTTCCATAAGCCGGGCAATTCTTGTACTTTGATATCTTTGCCCTTGTATGACTTGGCGGTGATAAAGCCTTGGTCTTCGTCAATGAATTTTTCAAGGTTGAATTTTTGACCTTTATAGTTTTTCGTGGCACATACAATGTCGACAGGATTGAAATGGGTCGATTGCTCAAATATTTCTTTCTGTCCTTTGTCTTGCATGTTGATTTGTGCCGATTCTACAATCATCAGGCGTGAACTTCCGTCTTTTGCCTTTACCCAGAAAGGTCCGCCTCCGGGCTCTCCTTCGTTCTTTACCATTCCGCATACACGTATCGGACGGTCTAAAAGGCTTTTCAGGTGTTCGATGCGTTCTGTCTGGTTTTGGAATGTTTTGCCTTCTGCCTCTTTGTAGCCGACAGATGTCAGGTAGCTTTCGATTTCCAACAGTTGCTCTTCTGACGGTGTGCCATTCAGGATGGCCAGGAAGTCGAATACTTTCTGTTGTACATCAAGCAGTATGCCGGCCAGTATCTTTTTGTATTTTACGGTATCGTTCTTGGCACGGTCGGGGATTACATTGTCTATGTTTTTGATGAAAATGATGTCTGCATCCAATTCGTTTAGATTGTGGATGAGGGCGCCGTGACCTCCCGGACGGAAGATAATCTGTCCCTCTTCATCACGTAGCAGATTTCCTTCTGAATCGATACTGACCGTGTCGGTTGAAGGCTTCTGAATAGAGAAACTGACATCATATTTTACACCGAACATCTTTTCAAAGACTTTAGTCACTTTTTTCAGACGAGCCTGGAACATGTTCTGATATTCTTCGGATACGGTGAAATGAAGCCGGGCTGTTTTGTTGTCGCTGGCATACATGGCAGCTTCGACAATGTGTTCGTCAAATGCCGTGCGCACGAAATCACGGTAGATGTGAAAATCGATCAGCCCTTTGGGGGTGTTGCCATAGTTGAGTCCTTTTTTGGAAAGGATGTATTTCAATATTTCGTTGAAATCCCGCTTTTCTATCATTTTGTTGATGTCCTTGCCGTCTTTCCACATGACATTGGCTAGGTGTTCGTAAAAAGGAAGTTCGTCCAGTTTCTCAAAGAAATAGTGCATGCTTCCCGGCTCTTTGTGTTGAACAAAATCAAGAAATTCTTCGGTGGTGCCGTGATAGTTGTCCATAAATGCAAAGAGGTCTTTGAACATACGGGTGGCAGACCCGGAGGCTGGCACCATTTTGATGATGTCGGTATTTTCGCGGGCTTGGTCGTAAGTCTCTATCAGGTGTTCTTCTTCTTCCGGTGAGGTGTGGATGATTCCGTTGTCTGTAGTGGCCGGTTCGGAAAGGTTTATATAATCAAAGCCTTTTTGGAAATTTGCCAGCTGGCGGTCAATGGCTTCTGCTTTGATGCCTCTGTGCTCAAAATTATGAAGGTCTTCTTCTGTATAGGTCATTGTCTCATTTTTTTAGATGGTAAATCTTCTTCGTCTTCTTCTTCATCGTATACATCCTCCTGGTTGTCCAGCTCGTTTTCATAAAATTCTTCGGCTTCCTCCATTAGGGTGTCGATGTCGTCTTGACTGAGTGGTTCTTCGTCAATCCAGTAAACTTTCTGATTACTGTAGAAACCGTCCAGATCGCATTGAATAATACAGCGTGGGTTTTCTGTGTGTACGACGTAAACTAAGTCGAGTGCCTCCTGTGAATTGTCGGCGATAAGGAATTTAGGTAACATGTTTTTTTAATGTTTAAATTTCAAGGTTATAAGGGCAAAGGTAGAAAAAAGAGATGAATAAATTATCTGTTTCGAAAAAAATATATTATATCTGAATACTGTGTGTGATATTTGAATTTGTTATTTATATTTGCGCAACTTCAAATAGTTAGGTCTATGATGAAAGTCGCTATTTACGGAAAGAATATCGGAGAGGAATATTTGCCGGCTTTGCAGAATCTGGTGGCATGTCTGAGGAAACATGACGTTAAGGTGGTGTGTGAGGTCGGTTTTGCGTCTTTGTTGCAGACGCGTTTCGGATATGCTCCCGGTTTTGAGGATTTATTCGGGAAAAGTGTTTTGCCTGCGGACGAGGTAGGTATGTTGTTGAGCTTTGGAGGAGACGGCACATTTTTGGATTCGGTGGAATATATCCGTGACAGCGGTGTGCCTGTGTTGGGGGTGAATAGCGGACGTCTGGGTTTTTTGGCTAATGTACGTGCGGATGAAATTGACAGGGCTGTGGAGTGTATTGTCCGGGGACAGTATGAGTTGGAGCAGCGTGAGATGTTGCAGTTGAATGTAGACGGCAGGGAGATGCAGGGTTTTGATTATGCGTTGAATGAGGTGGGTGTACAGAAGGAGGCTACAGCTTCGTTGCTGAATATTCATGCATATATCGGTGATGTCTTTTTGACAACCTATTGGGCTGACGGTTTGGTGGTGGCAACACCTACAGGTTCGACGGCTTATTCCATGAGTGGTGGCGGTCCGATTGTGAGTCCTGAGTGTCATAATATTATCCTTACGCCGATTTGTCCTCATAATTTAAGTATGCGTCCGTTGGTGGTGCCGGCTGATGCTGAGATTCGGCTGAAAGTGGAGAGCAGGTCCGGGAATTTTATTCTGAGTACGGATTCGCGTATCCGTCCGATGGAGGATTCTTGTCGTCTGACAATCCGACGTAGCGATAGAAAATTGAATGTCGTGAATTTGCCGGGACATAATTATTATGAGACTTTGAGGAGAAAATTGAAGTGGGGAGAAGATGAAAGGAATGAAAAATGGCGGGGTTGTCGTGAATAATCGTGATTTTGTTTTTATCTTTGGGCGTTTTTTGTGAAAATAACAGATTCTATGAGTGATATACAGAAAGAGATTGTTGCTGCGGGACTGCCGGAACATGTGGCTATTATTATGGATGGTAATGGCCGTTGGGCGCAAGAACGTGGCTTGGATCGGGTCTATGGTCACAAGGCTGGCGTTGATGCAGTGAAGAGAGTGGTGGAGGCTGCCGGGGAAATTGGGTTGAAATATTTGACATTGTACACCTTTTCAATAGAAAATTGGAATCGGCCGAAGGCTGAGGTTGATGCGTTGATGGGGTTGATGGTGGATGCCATTATTCGGGAAACTCCGAATTTGATGCGGCAGAACGTGCGCATTCAGGTGATCGGACATACAACGGATTTGCCGGAGATGGTGTGGAAAAAAATGGAAGGATTGATTCAGCAGACGGCTGGAAATACCGGTGTGACTTTGATTTTGGCTTTGAGCTATGGTGCCCGTTGGGAGATTTTGGAGGCAGCAAAAAAAATGGCAGAAGATTATAAGAATGGAAAGATTGCTGATTTAGAAGGTGTTGGAGATAATTGTTTTGCCAATTATCTGACTACGGCAGGAATTCCTGATCCTGATTTATTGGTGCGGACCAGCGGAGAATGCCGGTTAAGTAATTTCCTTCTTTGGCAGTGTGCTTATACTGAATTTTATTTTCTCGCTAAATTTTGGCCTGATTTTGAAAAAGATGATTTATATTTGGCAATCCGTAATTTTCAAAAACGTGAACGGCGTTTTGGCATGACGGGTGAGCAAGTAAGTAAAAAATGATATATGATTGGTAAAGTAATTCTTGGTATACTGATAATTTTTTTTGCTGTAGGAAAGGTCGTTGCGCAGAATTCAGGCACGACAGACCATCCGGAAGTGTTTTATTCAAGTCCTAAAACCTATGTGATTGGGGGAATCGAAGTGACCGGATTGGGCGACCAGTATGACCCGGGTACGTTGATTCAGTTGGCCGGTTTGCAGTTTGGTAGTGAAATTAAAATCCCTGGAGATGCTATTACAAAAGCAATTAAGCGTCTGTATTCTCAGGGGTTGTTTTCGAATGTTACGATTTCTGTTGACCGAGTGGAGGGGAATAAGGTGTTCTTGATTATGAACCTGACTGAGCGACATAAGTTATCGGGCATTAACTATATCGGTATTAAAAAGTCGGAGGAGACTAAAATTAAGGAGAAAATCAATCCGCTGCCGGGTACTCAGGTGACCGACAATATGATTTCCAATTTGAAACATATTATTGAGAAGTACTTTAAGGAGAAGGGGTATTATAATATGGATGTGAAGGTGTTGCAGCGGGATGATCCTAATGCACCGAATTTCGTGATATTGGATGTGTCGGTGGAGAGAAAGAGTAAAATCAAAATCAGCGAGGTGGTGATTACCGGTAATGAAGAGGTGAAAGACCGCAAACTGAAAGGGGCGATGAAGAAAACGAAAGAGAAGAGCTTGGCTAATTTCTTTAAGTCGTCGAAATATATTGAGACCAATTACGAAGACGACAAATATAATTTGTTGGATAAGTATAATGAATTGGGATATCGTGACGCCTCTATTATTGCGGACAGTGTGGTGCAGGTTTCGCCAAACCGGGTGAAAGTGTACATCGATGTAGAGGAGGGAAATAAGTATTTCTATAATAATATCACCTGGGTGGGAAATACGGTGGTGGATTCCGACAAGTTGTCCCGTCTTTTGAATATCAGCAAGGGAGATACTTATAATAAAAAGTACTTTGAAGAGCGTTTGAGAGAGGATGAAGATGCTGTAGCCAATTACTTCTATTTGAATCAAGGCTATCTGTTCTTTCAAGCAATGCCGATTGAAACGGTGGTCGGTAAGGACTCGATCAATGTGGAAATTCGTTTGTTGGAAGGTCCGCAGGCAACGATAGACCGTGTAATTATTAAAGGTAATGACAGAACGCACGAACATGTAATTCGTCGTGAACTTTATACCTATCCCGGTGAATTGTTCAGCCGTGAAGATATCATCCGAAGTGTACGTGAGTTGGCTAACCTGGGACATTTTGACCCGGAAAAGATTGTTCCGAATCCGGTGAATCCGAATCAGGAAGCGGGAACGGTGGATATCGAATATAATCTGGTGGAAAAAGCTAATGATAAAATAGAAATTTCCGGAGGTTGGGGTGCCGGTATGATTATCGGTTCTATCGGTTTGACCTTTACCAACTTCTCTATGCGTAATATCTTTAATTGGGAAACATATCGTCCGTTGCCACAGGGTGATGGTCAGACGTTGAGCTTGAAGGCGCAGACCAATGGTAAGTATTACACTTCATTCAGTGTTTCTTTCCGCGAACCGTGGTTGGGCGGTAAAAAGCCAAACTCTTTGAGTGTGTCGGCATATTATTCTCGTCAGACAGGTTATTCCAGCAACTATTATAAGTCTTATTTGGTGGGTAATTCTCTGAAAGCAAGCGAGCGATTTGATGAAAGCCAGAGAATGTCAACATTCGGTTTAAGTGCCGGTTTGGGACGACGTATTAAATGGCCGGATGATTATTTTACCATGTATACAGAGGTGTCTTATCAACGTTATATGTTGAAAAACTGGGCATATTATATCATCCAGGACGGAAGTTCAAACAACTTGTCATTTGCCGTACAATTGCGTCGTAGTTCTATTGACAATCCGTTGTACACCCGTCGCGGTTCAGACTTTACTTTGGGTTTGACCTTTACACCTCCTTACTCTTGGTTTACAAGCAAGGATTATTCAAGTCCTAATATCAAGGATAGAGATAAATACCGTTGGATTGAGTTCCACAAATGGAAATTCCAGGGCAAGGTGTTTATGCCGCTTGACAGAAATGAAAAACTGGTGTTGTATGCCGGAGCTCAGTATGGTTATTTGGGACATTTCGACAAGCATAAGCGTTCTCCGTTTGAAGGATATGAGATGGGTGGTGACGGTATGTCCGGATATAGTTTGTATGGACGTGAGTATGTCGGTTTGAGAGGATATGAGAATGGTGCGTTGACCAATGCAGGATCCAGCTTCCTGGCTCCGAATTCTTCGGATGCAAGTCTGTATTCTAAGTTGACCATGGAAGTGCGTTATCCGATTTCATTGGCTCAGTCGGCTACAATTTATGCATTGGCATTCCTGGAAGCCGGTAACTCTTGGTATGAGTTGAAGGATTTTGAACCGTTCAACCTTTACCGTTCTGCCGGTGTCGGTTTGCGTGTGTTCTTGCCGATGTTCGGTCTGTTGGGTATCGACTGGGGATATGGATTCGACAAAGTGCCCGGACGTGACGGAGCTGCAGGCTCACAAATCCACTTTGTATTGGGCCAGGAATTTTAATGAAATCCTTGGTTAGTGGATTTATTTTACTATTTTTGTGACACGATGATTATTGAAATAGAAATAAAAACCAGAAAGTATGAAGAATATGATTAAATTAGTAGCGGTTGTCGCATTTTTATTAACCGCAATGGGTGTCTCTGCACAGGTGAAATTGGGACACATTGAAACTCAGAAATTGATTCAGGCAATGCCGGAAATGGCCTCTGCCCGCAAGACAATGGAGACTAAACAGGCTGAGATAGAAAAAGAATTGACAAATATGCAGGAGCAATTTAAGGTGAAGTTGGACGAATATTCTAAAAACGGAAAAACCATGTCTGACGTTATCCGCGCTTCTAAAGAACAGGAACTGCAGGAACTGCAGCAGAGAATCCAGAGCTTCCAGCAGATTGCAATGGATAATTTGGAAAAAACACAGGCAGAATTGATGCAGCCGATTATGGATAAAGCCTTGAATGCAATCAAGGCTGTGGGTAAAGAGAATGGTTTTACCTATATCTTTGATATGAGTCAGGGAGGTATTCTTTTCAATGCAGACAATACAGAAGATGTACTTCCTTTGGTAAAGAAAAAATTGGGTCTGCAATAAGATTTATCAACGATATGGAGGCCGCCTTTTAGGCGGCTTTTTTTACTTTTATACGTTATGAAGCAGGGAGAATGTATCGGTGTGTTTGATTCCGGTTACGGTGGTCTCACGATTTTAAAAGAGATCATCCGGGAGTTGCCACAATATGATTATATTTATCTGGGGGATAATGCCAGAGCTCCTTATGGCTCCCGCTCGTTTGAGGCTGTATATCATTATACAGGCGAAGCTGTGAGAAAGTTGTTTGAGATGGGATGCCGTCTGGTGATTCTGGCTTGCAATACGGCTTCTGCAAAAGCTTTGAGAACAATACAGCAAGTGGACTTGCCGTTGATAGATGCACACAAAAGGGTGTTGGGCGTGATTCGGCCGAGTGTGGAGGCGTTGGCTGACTATTCGGAAAACGGACACATCGGCATATTGGCCACAC
>OGQF01000920.1_pt1 | contig 22979 bp, 25 predicted proteins | sample 1553141 | NCBI WGS metagenome assembly OGQF01 (sample SAMEA2580005, study PRJEB22360) | human gut metagenome | biome: human gut; feature: human-associated habitat; material: faeces | place: Denmark | collected 2008/2010
TTTCATTTCTGAAAATATAAGGTAGATAGTTAGAGATTTTACCGTGCAAAGCAAAGTCGGAAGAGTAAATTTTACCCTTTAGGTTATTGAGTTTCAGGTAAGCAGGCGTTACAGTCAAACTGCCTTCTGGGATAGAAATACCTTTGGGGAATTGGTTGTTTATCAACAGAATATTTTGAAATTCAAGGTTTCCTTTAGCGGTAAATTTCTCATATTGTTCTTTTTCAATGTATTCGTATTTGCCTTTAAAAGTCATATCTGTAGTCAGAATGCCTTCTATAGTCAGGTCTTGTAAAGGAATTGCTTGTTTTAGATTGGCAAAGTTAATTGTTCCTTTGGCACCGCCTTCTAATAGTGGGTTGTTGGGGTTTAGGATGTTTAGAAATACATGGAATGGATTGTTTGCAATTTCAAATGAAGCTTTATTCAAAGCTATTTGTGTTGAATCAATGCTTCCTCCTGGATTTGTAACGTGTAAGTCTAAATTGATCTTTTGAATAGATTCCGGTAATTGCGGATATTTGACAGAAGCATTGTTTATCACCAATAAAGCGTCTAATTGTGGAAGATTGTTTTCATAGTAATCTCCATTGGCTACAATATTTAATTTAAAGTCTCCGGAGGTTTGTACATCTTTCATTTCGGCTAAGATGTGTGGAGGCAATAATGATAACAGGCTTTCGAATTTTGTATCGGGTGCATTTAACTGTAAGTTTACTCGATAACGGTTGTCTATGGCAGCTACTTTGCCGATCAGGTTTAGTTGTAAGTCATTGATCCGTAAATCGTTTTTCATTACTTCAAATGTCTTGCTCTTTAGATCGCTGGCAATTTCAGTCTGCCACATGATATTGGTGTTGTTCACCCAAACATTGTTTTGTTGTCTGAATGAGATTCCTTTTAATGCGAGTGATAATTGTGCCAATGTACTGCTTGCCGAGAAATCTCCGGTCAATTGCATGTCTATTCTATCAATGCTGGCATAGGTAGAGTTGTGAAAATCGTTGTATGCAACGAAAAGATTACCGATAGCTATATTGTTTAATTCCAATCCTTTTTCATTATCGGTTGATTCTATTGGTTTCGTTTCTTTTTCAGGCGTGGCGGTAGAACTTGGGAAAATATCCCAGTTGGCATTGCCGGCTGTATCGACTTTGGCAGTCAAACGTCCATCCATAAGTAGAACACGATTGACAATGATTTTGTCTCCACTTAAAAGTGATTTTAAATTCACCGATGCCTCTAGCAAGGGAATGGAAGCTAACGTATCGCATCCTGATTCCATGTTTTGGCGGATGCATACATTTTTCAGTGCTACATTCAGATTAGGGAAACTTTTAAACATACTAAGGTTCATGTCACCGATATGTAATTCGGCTTTCATATTGGCTGCAGCCTGTTTTTCTATTAGTTTTACGATATCTCCTTTGAAAAATACCGGTATTGTAAATAGAATAACGAAAATGAGCACAAGAATTGATGATACTATAAGAATAATCTTTTTCATAATGTGATTGTTTATGTCATACACAAATATAGAGAATATAGTTCTCATCTATTTAAAATATGGTTTTATTTTTTTTAGCTTATAGCCGGCAAGAATATTTTGTTTCTCCAGCACATCGATGGAGATGTGTCCATATTTGCGTTTAGCATTGAAAATCAGTTGTACATCTTCGTATTCTAAATAAGGATGGCGCAGTATAGCTTTGAAACTCATGCTATCCATATCTGCTTTTTGTATAAATGTTGGATTTATTGTAAATAAATGAGCATTGGAGTCAATATTAAAGTATTTCATATTCAATTCTTTGAGTTGATTGATGGAATGGAATCCTCCTAGGCGTTTGCGGTAGCGTATAATACGGGATGCATAATACGGACCGATGCCGCGTAGGGCTACTAGTTGGGCGCTATCGGCACTATTCAGTTCGACACTGCTTTCTTGTACTGCTGATATTTTTGAAGGTCTTGTCTGTTTTTGAACGGAGAGAGGCGGTGTACTGTCTTTTACAACTTCAATAGGAGAGGTTATAAAAAAGAAGTCTGCTGTTTCCGGCAACACTTGACGGGGTATAAAAATGATTCCGGCGATTAATAGAAGGATGATAAATGCGCCTTTTCTTTCTGATGAGTTGAATATCATAGTTTTATCTTTTGATAAATTACAACATTAAAGTTAGAGTAATTTATTTGAAAAAGCAAACTTATGGTTGCAGGCAAAAAAACACTTTTGTAGAAAAAAATATTAGGTATTTGTTTGTATTTATAAAAATAACCTCTATCTTTGCACCCGCAATTGAGAGATAGTTGTGGGACGATTCAGTAGCTCAGCCGGTAGAGCACAACACTTTTAATGTTGGGGTCCTGGGTTCGAATCCCAGCTGGATCACGAAAGGGACTTTAGAAATAAAGTCCCTTTTTTTGTATAAATATTTGTCTCTTACCTTTAATAGGATTGCGATGGATTATAAAGTAGTAATAGAAAATATACACAACGAGTTGCAGAGTTTTTGGGGACAAGGGAAGGTGGCCGATTATATTCCGGCTTTGGCAAAGGTTAATCCTCAGCAATATGGAATTGCTCTAACAACTTTGGATGGTCAGTTTTATCAAGTGGGAGATGCTGAAGTCCGTTTCTCAATTCAGAGTATTTCTAAAGTCTTCACGATGGCAATGGTGACTCGCCATTTAGGCGATGCAATCTGGAAATATGTAGGTAGAGAGCCTTCTGGAAATCCTTTTAATTCGTTGGTCCAGTTGGAAAATGAACAGGGAATTCCTAGAAATCCTTTTATAAATGCCGGGGCTTTGGTGGTTACAGATCGCTTGATGAGTTTGTATCCACGTCCTAAAGATGCAATTTTAGAGTTTGTGAGAGGTTTATGTGGGAATGATGATATATATTTTGATAAAGATATCGCACGTTCAGAGAGAGCTACAGCAGACAGAAATATGGCATTGGCCTATTTTATGAAGAGTTTTGGTAATATTGAGCATGATGTAGACGCTTTATTGGATGTTTATTGTAATCAATGTGCCATTTCTATGAATTGCGTCGACTTATCTCGTGCATTTCTATTTTTATGTAATCACGGCTTGAATCCAGTGAATGGGGAAAGAGTTTTGACTAGTAGTCAGGCGAAACGTTTAGGAGCATTAATGTTGACATGTGGATTTTATGATGAATCGGGTGATTTTGCTTTTCGTGCCGGTTTACCAGGAAAAAGTGGAGTGGGAGGAGGTATTGCAGCTTATATTCCGGACAATTTATCAATTGCTGTGTGGAGTCCTGAATTAAATAAACATGGTAATTCTTTGATAGGGGTTGAAACGCTAGAACGTTTTACCACAGATATCGGTAATTCGATTTTTTAACTATATTATTAAAATGTATAAGGAGGCTTATAAGCCTCCTTTATTGTTTTGTGGTGTACTTTTGCTTTTGGGTTTAAAATAACGTTTTTTGTTGTGTTTATTCCGATGGTGCGAACGGCGTTCAAAAGCTTGGGGATTGTATGTAGGAACTTCTCCTAATTCTGGTGGAAGTGGTATTTTGTAGATATCTTTTTCAATGAATTGTTCAATTTTATGAAATTTGCCTTGTTCTGCTTCAGAAACAAAAGTAATAGCAACTCCGTCAGCATTGGCACGTGCAGTGCGGCCAATACGGTGAATATAGTCTTCAGGATCGTGGGGTACATCAAAATTTACGACTAAGGCAATGTCATCAATGTCAATACCTCTGGCTACAATATCTGTTGCTACTAATATATTGATTTTACTGTTTTTGAAATCAAGCATAACTGCTTCGCGCTGTTCCTGTTCTAAGTCAGAATGCATGGCTGCTACACTCAGTTTGCGGCGTTTTAATGCATATGCTAAGTCTTTTACTTTTTGTTTGGATGAGGAAAAGATGATAGTCTTTTTGTTTGGATTATTTGTAAATAAATCCAATATGATTGGCATTTTTTGAGTTTCATAGCATATATAGGCTGATTGCACAATTGCTTCATTAGGCTTGGATATCGCAATATTTATTTCTGCCGGATTGTGAAGAATTTGTTTAGCTAGCTGGCGTATTTTGGGAGGTAAAGTTGCTGAAAACATGATTGTTTGCCTTTCTTGTGGTAAATGTTTGACGATTTGCATGATGTCATCAAAAAAACCCATGTCTAGCATACGATCTGCTTCATCAAGAATAAAGTATTTAACGTGTGAAAGATCAATACCGCTATTGGCAATGTGCGATAGTAACCTCCCTGGAGTGGCGATGACTACATCAGAACCCATAAGTAAGCCTTTTTTCTGTTGATCCCAGCCGGCTCCGTCTCCGCCACCATAAACGACAGTAGTAGATATTGGTAGAAAATAGGAGAAGCCTTCTAATTGCATATCAATTTGTTGTGCTAGTTCACGGGTAGGAACCATAATTACAGAACGAACCCGATTGTCAGAATTGCCTTCGCGGACAAGTCTATTGAGAAGAGGTAGGGTGTAGGCAGCTGTTTTACCCGTACCGGTTTGTGCACAGCCAATGATGTCTTTACCTTCTAAAATAATCGGTATCGTTAGCTCTTGTACTGGCGTCATCTCTTGAAAGTTCATAGCATCAATACCGTCTAATATTTCATTTTCTAGGTCTAATTCGTCAAATCTCATAACGTATCTTCACAATAAATTTGGAGTCAAAGATACAACTTTCTGGCATTATTTTTGTATTATTTGTAGTACAGTTGATAAGATTATTGTTATCTTTGTTATTATATAGTAAAGTTTATGTGGTCGCAACTATTATATATCTTTTTGTTGTTGATTTGTCCGCTAGGACAAATCAAAGGCCATTTAATAGCAGATAATCAAAGTTTAGAAACTGTTGTATATGATGATGTAGTAGAGCATATGGATGAAGTGTGTGCTTCTGAAATTGGAATTTATTACTCTCAGCATTTTGTGATGTCTCTTGCTATCAGTAGTCAGTTTGATCTTCCTAGTGATAATAATGCAAGTGGAAATGTGGCATGTCGTATTTTGCAGATGGGCAAAAGAGTTCTACCTTGTAAAATTGATTTAAGTATTCATTCTTCACAATATTTGAGGCATTTATCTTCCTATTATGATAGTGGGATATATATATTGATGCGTAAATTAATTATTTAGTGATTTCTTGAGTAGTGTGGTGATTGTGGGGTATTTGTATGTTATTCCTTTTGCACTAAAAGGGTATAATTCATTTTTTACTTGTTTGAACATGAAACCTATGGATAGGTTGGTTCGTATATGTATGAATTTCTAAAAAAATATGATATCTATGAGTGAGCGTTTTGGATATGTGACACAGGTAATAGGGCCTGTTGTGGACGTTATTTTTGAAAATGGTGGTGAAAATCTACCTCCTATTTATGCGGCATTGAAAATAATACGAGATAATGGTGAGAAATTGATAATAGAAGTTGAACAACATATTGGAGAGGATACTGTCCGGTGTGTTGCTATGGATACAACAGATGGTTTATATCGGGGCATGAAGGCTTGGGATTTGGGTAGAACTTTGACAATGCCTACAGGTAAACAGATAAAAGGTCGTTTGTTGAATGTAACCGGAGATGCTATTGATAAATTAGGCAAACTGGATTATACAGACACCTTATCTATTCATCGTGAAGCTCCTCGTTTTGAAGATCTGACTACATCTCAAGAGTTATTGTTAACTGGTATTAAAGTGATTGATTTGTTAGCTCCTTATTCGAAAGGTGGAAAAATTGGTTTATTTGGTGGGGCAGGAGTTGGGAAGACCGTGCTGATTATGGAGTTGATAAATAATATTGCAAAGGGACACAATGGTTATTCTGTTTTTGCCGGTGTTGGAGAGCGTACCCGTGAAGGGAATGATTTATTGCGGGAAATGATTGAATCTGGCGTTGTCAAGTACGGAGAGAAATTTCAAGAGGAAATGCAGAATGGTAAATGGGATGTAAATAGTGTGGATAAAAGTCAGTTGGAGCAATCTCAGGCGACATTAATATTTGGGCAGATGAATGAACCTCCCGGTGCACGTTTGCGAGTTGCTTTGTCAGGCTTGACAGTTGCCGAAGCATTTAGGGATTCAAATGATGGAGGTAAAGAGATATTGTTTTTTATTGATAATATTTTCCGTTTTACGCAGGCTGGGTCTGAGGTATCTGCTTTATTGGGAAGAATGCCATCGGCGGTGGGATACCAACCGACACTGGCTTCAGAAATGGGTAAATTACAGGAACGTATTGCATCAACAAAATATGGTTCAATAACTTCTGTGCAGGCTATTTATGTCCCGGCAGACGACTTAACAGATCCGGCTCCTGCGACGACATTCAACTTTTTGGATGCTACAACCGTTTTGAGTCGTAAGATTACCGAGTTGGGGATTTATCCGGCAGTTGATCCGTTGGAATCATCTTCTCGGATATTGGATCCGCATATTGTTGGAGTGGAGCATTATGAAACTGCTCAGCAGGTAATCGAGTTGTTACAGCATTATCAAGAGTTGCAAGATATTATCGCCATTTTAGGGATAGATGAGTTGTCTGATAGTGATAAGTTGGTTGTTAATAGAGCTAGAAGGGCTCAACGCTTTTTGTCTCAGCCATTTCATGTGGCAGAACAATTTACAGGGCTGCCAGGTGTGATGGTTCCGATAGAGGAAACAATTCGTGGCTTTAAAATGATTTTGAACGGAGATATGGATGAATATCCCGAACAAGCTTTCATGAATGCCGGTACAATAGATGATGTTATCAAAAAGGGTAAGCAAATGATGGAGGATGTACAGAAAGCATAAAATAATGGTCAAATAATTAATGGAGAGGTTATGAAACTGGAAATAATATCTGCTGAAAAAGTGTTGTTTAAGGGAGATGTGCTGCGGGTGACCTTGCCTGGATCGTTGGGAACTTTTACTGTATTGGACCACCATGCTCCTTTGATATCTACATTGACTCATGGAGAAATTGTTTATGAAACAGGAAAAGGAGAGAAGGAAGTGTGTGTTGATTCTGGTGTGGTTGAAGTTTTGGACAATCGGGTTGTAGTTTGTATTAATTGAAAATGTAGCTGTTAATGAAGATTTCAAGATATATATTGTTGGTAAGTTTGTTGTTGTTTGCCTCTGTGGTATATGCAGAGAATGGTAGGCAAGAAACATTTGACCCAAAAGGAACTATTTTTGAGCATCTGGGTGATAAATATGGATGGAATATCTGGGATTTACATGTTTCACTTCCAGTTATTGTATGTTCAGAAACAGGAGATTGGTATGTGTTTAGCTCTTCTCGTTTGCAAAATGGTGGTAATTATGAGGGATTTTATTTGGCTGACAGAGGAGATTATGCCGGTAAAGTTGTTGCTGTAGGAACAAATGGTGCTGAATATCGTCCGTGGGATTTTTCAATTACGAAAAATGTATTGGCTTTGATGATATGTGCTGTTGTTATGTGTGGACTATTATTTCCGCTTGTTCGTTGGTATAAAAAATATCCGCTGATAGCTCCTCGTAAAATGAATGGTGTGATGGAAGTGATTGTGGAAATGCTCTACAAGGATGTGATAGTATCTGTATTGGGAAGTAATGCCCGTCGTTTTGCCCCTTATCTATTGACAGTCTTTTTCTTTATATTAGTTGCTAATCTAATGGGATTGATGGTCATTTTTCCTGGAGGTGCGAATCTGATGGGGAATATTTCCATAACCTTGGTATTGTCGTTATGTACGTTTGTTGTGGTGAATTTTTCCGGACGTAAACATTACTGGAAAGAGATATTTTGGCCAAATGTGCCCACTTGGTTAAAGTGTCCAGTGCCAATGATGCCTATTATTGAAATTTTTGGTGTGTTGACAAAACCGATAGCTTTAATGATTCGTTTGTTTGCAAATATGATGGGTGGGCATATGATTACATTGGTGTTAATTTCCTTGATTTTTATTATGTCATCATTGGGAATGGCTGCGATGGCAGGTACTACATTTATTTCAGTAGTGTTTGCAACATTTATGGGATTTGTTGATTTAATGATCTGTTTTATACAGGCGTATGTGTTTTTTATGCTTTCAACCATTTTTATTTCCTTGGCAGTGACAAATGAAGAGGAACAATTATAGAATTAAATAAATAATGAACTATTAAAAAAGTAAGCTATGTTAAGTATGGTTTTATTACAAGCAGTGGCAGGTGTAGGCCTGGCAAAAGTTGGAGCTGCAATCGGTGGAGGAATTGTAGCAATTGGTGCAGGAATAGGTATCGGTAAGATTGGATCTAGTGCTATGGATGCAATCGCTCGTCAACCGGAACAAACGGGTAATATTCGAACAAATATGATTGTGATCGCTGCTTTGATAGAGGGGGTTGCTTTGTTTGCTATTATTGTATGTATCTTGGCTTTGTTTGTATAAATTATGGAACTCTTTCAACCGGAATTCGGGTTAATGTTTTGGATGCTCGTAGTTTTTTTGATAATTCTTGGCATCTTGGCAAAATTTGCATGGCCTGTAATTATCCGCAGCATAGAACAGAGAGCAGAATTTATTGATAGTGGCGTGAAGAATGCACAACTAGTTCAAGATGAGTTGAACAATGCAAATGCAAAAATTAAAAGTATGCTGGAAGAAGCTCATCGTAAGCAATTGGAATCTTTGCAAGAGACAGAACGATTGAAGCAGACTTTGATTGATAATGCTCGTAAGGAGGCGGCTCAAGAAGCTAAAAAAGTTATGGAGGCTGCGCAGTTGTCTATAGAGCAGGCTAAGCGTGAAGCAGAATTGCAGTTGCGTAAACAGGTTAGTTCTCTTTCGTTGGAAATTGCCGGAAAAGTATTGCGAGAGAAGTTGGCTGATGATGCAGAGCAGGTTAAATTAGTTAATAAGATGCTGGATGAATTGAGAACTAATTAACAGGAGGCATTGATATGAATGAAGGGTTAATAGCGAGACGTTATGCAATGGCAATGTTGAAAGTTGCACAAAAATTGGATGCTGCTAAAGATGTTTACGAGCAATTGAAATTGTTTGAACAGAATTATATCGCCCATCCTGATCTTCACAAAGCGTTGCTTAATCCGATACTTTCTCCTCGTGATAAAGAATCTTTATTAACAACGGCAATAGGAATAGAGAATAGTGAGTTGTATACGAGAGGTATACGTCTGCTTATAGCGAATCATCGCGAGATGTATGTACGTTCGATTTGTTTGATGTATCAGCATCTTTATCGAAAAAAATATAACATCGGGCGTGTAAAAATTGTTTCGGCTGCACCATTGGACAAATTGACGTTAGAGCGTATAAAGAAGATGGTGGCAGATTGTGAGTTTCGTGAAGTGGAGTATGTAGAACAAATAGATCCTTCTCTTGTTGGTGGTTTTATTTTACAAATAAATTCTAAGCAATTGGATTGTTCTGTAAGTAGAGAATTGCGGGAACTAATGAGACAGTTAGTTCAATAGTGTATAATGAATAAAGACGATAATTATGATATTAAAACCAAGTGAGACTTCTGATCTTCTTCAACAAAAGTTGGAACAAGTTGATATGAGGGCTGAATTCGAAGAAATCGGTACTGTTTTGGAAGTAGGGGATGGAGTAGCAAAAGTTTTTGGCCTTGATAATGTTTCATCGGGAGAGTTGATTGAGTTTGAAAATGGAGTTCGAGGAGTTGCTATGAATCTGGAAGAAGATCAAGTTGGTATTGTTTTATTGAACGCAGCTGATTGTGTAAAAGAAAATTTTACAGCGAAACGGACAGGTCACATAGCTTCTATCGGTGTGTGTGATGATTTGTTGGGGCGCGTAATTAATACATTGGGAGAACCGATTGATGGTGCCGGACCGATAAAAGGCGAGAGGATGTATTTGCCTTTGGAGCGTAAAGCTCCTGGGGTAATTTATCGCCAACCTGTGAAAGAACCTTTGCAGACTGGTATAAAGGCAGTGGATTCAATGGTACCTATTGGGAGGGGACAGCGTGAATTGATTATTGGTGACCGCCAAACAGGAAAAACATCTATAGCAATTGATACGATATTGAATCAGAGAGAAAATTTCCGTCAGGGAAATCCTGTATATTGTATTTACGTAGCAATCGGTCAAAAAGCTTCATCTGTTGCTGCTTTAGTGAATACTTTGCGTACGCATGGAGCCTTGGAATATACGGTTGTGTTGGCTGCTAATGCATCAGATTCTGCTGCAATGCGTTATTATGCTCCTTTTGCAGGAGCTACGATAGGAGAGTATTTCCGTGATCGTGGATTCCATGCATTGGTTGTATATGATGATTTGTCAAAACAGGCTGTTGCATATCGTGAGATTTCTTTGATTTTGCGTCGTCCTTCTGGGCGTGAAGCATATCCTGGGGATATATTCTATTTGCATTCTAGACTACTGGAACGTGCTGCTAAGATTATTTCAAATGATGAAGTTGCTGCAACAATGAATGATTTGCCTAAGGCTTTAAAGCCTGTTGTAAAAGGAGGAGGTTCGCTTACGGCTCTGCCGATTATTGAAACTCAAGCGGGGGATGTTTCAGCATATATTCCGACCAATGTCATTTCTATTACAGATGGACAGATTTTTTTGGAAACATCATTATTTAATGAAGGAATACGTCCTGCAATTAATGTTGGTGTATCTGTTTCTCGTGTAGGAGGTAATGCTCAGTTGAAAGCAATGAAAAAGGTTGCTGGTACTCTAAAAATTGATCAGGCACAGTATCGCGAATTGGAGTCTTTTTCTAAATTTGGAAGTGACTTGGACGCTGTTACTCAAATGGTAATAGATAAAGGGAAAAAGAATTCCAGATTGTTAATCCAGCCTCAATATTCACCGATGCCGGTCGAAGAAGAGATTGCTATAATATATTGCGGAACGAAAGGGTTGTTGCAGCATATACCTCTCCGCAAAGTTGCAGAATTTGAAAAATATTTTTTGGAAATCATGCGTTCTCGTTATAGAAAAGAGGTTTTGGATGAGTTGAAGATTGGGCATTTAGATGATAAGATTGAAACATTATTGATAGATGTAGCTAAAGAAGTGGCAGACAAGTTTAATGATAATTTAAATCAAATGTAATGGCTACAATGCGTGAATTGAAGGGAAGGATTAACTCTGTACATTCTTCCCAAAAAATTACAGGAGCAATGAAAATGATTTCATCGGCCCGTTTGCGAAAAGCCGAAAATCAGTTGATTCAAGCTAGACCTTATCAACAAAAGCTTTGGGAAATATATTCTCACATGCGTAATTCTAATCAAGAATATATTTCTCCGTTAGCGGAAGTTCGAACGGTTAAAAGAGTTGCTTTAGTAGTTTTTGCATCAGATGATGGTCTCTGCGGAGCTTTTAATTTAGCAATTTATAAAAAGTTGTCAGAAGTTATAGAAAAGTATCGTAGGGAAGGTGTATTGAATATTCATGTAATTGCTATTGGCAAGAAGATCCAGTCTGATATTCATAAAATCAAGGGTATTTCAATTATAGGACATCCAGAGGCATTTGAAATTAAAGATTTCGTTACAGCAACTCGTCAATTGGTTGCTATTTTGCAGAAAGATTTTTTAAGCGGATACTATGATAAGGTTGAAGTGTTATATACCTACTATAAAAGTATGGGGGTACAATTCCTGCGTTTAAGGTGTTTCTTGCCTGTAACGTTGGATGCAGACGTTGAATCAGTTAAGTTATCTTCTGAAAATATGCCGTGGTGTATTTTGGAGCCCGGGGCGGTGCAAATTTTAGAGACTATATATCCATTGCTTTTGAATGCACAAATGTATGAAATGTATATGTCTAGCCGTACTTCAGAACAAGCTGCTCGGATTTTAGCAATGCAAATGGCTAATGATAATGCAATCAAATTATTAAGTGGATTACAATTGGAGTATAATAAGTTGCGTCAACAAGGAATAACTTCTGAATTATTGGATATTGCAGGAGGTAGCAGTCGTGATTGAAATATTTATTTTGAAACTATTTGTATGAAAGAGTCGTATACACTGTATATTTAAAATACAGGTATTATGAAAGACGAAACTTCAAAATTGTTATTGGGATTAGGCGTTGGAACCTTGGTTGGGGTTGTTGTTGGTTATTTGGTAACAGATGATAACAGGAAAAAATTAGGCGACAATATGCATGAAATGGGCGATGGAATTAAGGAGGGTGTGCGCTCTGCATTTTCTAAGATGAGAAGAAAGGCAGCTGCAAATGTTTGTGATTACGCAGAACGTGCAGAGGTGAAAGTTGAAGAATGGGAGGATGAATTGAGAGCTTTGCGTAATGAATTGGAGATACTGAAGTCGAAAGTAGATGTCGAGAACTAGGGAGGAGTAGGGATGGAGAACGATGCTGAGCAAATTCTGAAGAAAGTAAGAGATGATATTACAGTATTTATAGATTTGAAAATTAGAATACTGAGGCTGACAGTTGTAGAGAAAATAGCACGAGTGCTGGCATTTTTATCTTATGGTTTAGTTATATTGTTGTTTGCTTTTTTCACTGTATTGTTTTTGTTTGTAGCTCTAGGATTTTTTCTTGGAAATTTGCTAAATAATGTGGCTTTGGGTTTTTTAGTGGTAGGTGGACTTTATCTTCTTTTGACGATGTGTTCTATTTTGGCTCGATATAAAATTCGACTAGTGTTTATTAATTTGATTATAAGATCTTTTCAAATGCATGATGATGAAAAAGAGAATAAAATTTAATTCCCCATTGGAACAATTGTTGGCAGAAAAAAAGTCTTTACAAAAAGATTGTTATCAGGCTATTATGGATTTGGATAATGATTGGTTGTGTATTCGAAGACATCCTGGTTATTTATTAAGTGAATGGATTAGTTCTCGACTGCTAACAGACTGGTTATATTTTATTTAATTTCCATTTCCCGCTGTACATATACCAGCAGGCAAGACTTCCCATAAAAAGAAGGTACACATATTCTGTTGTCCAGCAAATGGCAATATTGGCCCGTAGAATCATAACGATATAAACTACTGCAGAAACATAGCCAACTAAAGCAAAAAGTTCAATCCATAGTGATATACGAGTGTTTCCGGTTCCGGAAACAGCATTGAACATGATGTTTGCTGGAACACTGATGAGGTAGACGCAAATCATGACATAAAACGATGGTACAGCTGTTTGGATTAATTCTTTGTTATCTGTATATATGCGCATGATTGTTTGTGGAAATAGTGCCATTAATAAAATTAGGGGTAAAACAAAGCAATAGCATACTATGCTAACAGCCTTGCAGGTTGGAATAACTTCTTCTTGTTGTCCTGCTCCCATCAAGTTGCTGACCAATGAACTGGCTGCTGTGGCAAAAGCACTGACAATGATGAAGAAAAATGATGATACATTGCGTAATACATTTGTAATAGCTAATGAACGTTCTCCGAGATGTTCTATAGCGATGAAAAAAAGAAACCAAGTACTAATGGAGATAAATGCTTGTATCATGGTCCAAATTGAAATATTTAAAATACGCTTAAGTAAGTGAGGCTGTAATTTTGAAAAGTGAAATAGATCGTAGCGTTTGTAGTCAATTTTTGTTCTAGTGTATATGATAAAAAATATAAGAGACACCATTTCTGATATACTACTAGCAATGGCCGCTCCTGCGATGCCTAGGGCCGGTAAGCCAAATTTGCCGAAAATTAAGATGTAATTGAGTAAAATGTTTGTGCCGACCATGACTATAGAGTTCATGGTTAACGTTTTTGTATTAGCAATTCCGACATAAAATGCCCGGAACATAAATGCTGTGAAAGAAAAAAAGAAGCCGTAAACGCGCCAATCTAGATATCTTAATGTAGCTTCGTATATATGTTCTGATTGTAAAATGGATTTTAAAATAATAGGAGATACCCAATGTGACATTCCGAAAAGAAGGGCTGCTAAGGTAAGTTGGAATAGCAATCCCTGCGTGAAAATAGGTCCGATAGCCGCATAGTTTTTTTCACCGTTTCGACGTCCGATTAAAATTTGTACTCCTATACTAAATCCAAAGCCTAGCATGAATATGGCTAAGTAGTAGATACCTGCTATGGCAGAGGCGCCTAATTCAATCTCTCCAACCCGGCCGAGGAATGCTGTGTCTGTCATTCCGATAAGATGTTCCATCAGTAGACTTACAAGTATAGGACCGGCAACTCGCAGGATGTATTTTTTGGTGAATAGCATATTATTTAAGGTTTTTGGTATAGGAAGTACAAAGATAGCGAATTTTGTTTATTTTCGTGCGATTAATTTGAGTCATATCTGAGGAGATATCGGTAAAGTGCTTTTCTTTATGGTAGCAAGTAAGAGTCCACATATATTGGAAACAGCTCCAATTGGTAAATTATTGTTGCAGTATTCAATTCCTGCCATTATTGCGATGACAGTAACTTCATTGTATAATATTATTGACAGTATTTTTATCGGACATGGTATAGGACCTTTGGCTATTTCTGGTTTGGCCTTAACTTTCCCATTAATGAATTTGGTTATAGCATTTTGTACACTAATCGGTGTGGGAGGTGCTGCTATTAGTTCTATTTATTTAGGTCGAAAAGATGATAATAAAGCAACAGAGGTATTGCATAATGTATTGTTTTTATGTATTGTTGCAGGGATTTGTTTTGGTAGTTTGACCTATTATTTTTTAGATGAAATTCTTATTTTTTTTGGAGCAAGTGAAGCTACCTTACCCTATGCACGTGATTTTATGAAGGTGATATTGATGGGAAATGTTATATCCTTTCTTTTTGTAGGATTAAATAATGTGATGCGTGCAACCGGTTATCCTCAAAAAGCGATGTTGTCCTCTTTGTTAACAGTTGGTGTGAATCTGGTCTTGGCTCCAATTTTTATTTTTTATTTTGGTTGGGGGATTCGGGGGGCTGCAACGGCAACCATTTTGTCGCAAACTTGTGGATTATTTTGGGTGTTAAAACATTTTTTTAGTTCGTCTAGTTATATTCATTTTAAACGGGGGTATTATTACTTGCGAATCAAGATAGTTGCTGCTATATTTTCAGTAGGGATGGCTCCATTTTTGATTAATGTTTGTGCAGCAGCAATCGTGATTGTTGTTAATCATAGTTTTAAAACTTATGGAGGAGATCTTGCTATTGGAGCATATGGTATTGTGAATAGGATTGCGACACTTTTTTTGATGGTTATTATAGGATTGACTCAAGGAATGCAGCCTATTGTTGGATATAATTATGGTGCAGAGCATTTTGACAGGGTGCGGCAGACATTGCATAGAGTGATAGGTGTCGCTGTGAGTATTATGACGATAGGATGGTTATTGAGTGAATTATTCCCTATAAGCATAGTAGGAATGTTTTCTGATGATGCTGCTTTAAATGGATTGGCATCATCAGGTTTAAGAATAGCGATTCTTTGTTTCCCTCTTGTTGGAGCTCAAGTAGTCATTACAAATTTTTTTCAGTCAATAGGTAAGGCGCAAATTTCTATTTTGTTGTCATTGGCGCGTCAATTATTGTTTTTATTGCCACTTCTTTATACACTTCCTTATATTGCTGATTGGAATATATATGGAGTATGGTGGAGCATGCCAATCTCTGATGTTCTGGCTTTTTTATCTGCTGTATTTACATTGAAGTGGTATCTTAGGAAAATCTCATAAATACTTTGTGTTTGCTTTGAATATTAATAACTTTGTGTGTTATTAATTTAGATAAGTGATGCATTTATTCAGAATGAAAGAGCCGCTTTCTCCAGAAGAGGCTGCTAAAAGGGCTGCGATAGAGCAGAAAATCAAAGAGTATAAAGCGAAAGGTTATCAGGTTCCGCCTCGTAAATTGATAAAAACAGAAGCTCAGATTGAAGGTATTCGCAAAAGTGCAGAGGTGAATACAGGTGTTTTGGACTATGTAGCTTCTCGTATATGTGCAGGAATGACAACTGCTGAAATTGATAAAATGGTGTATGATTATACTGTGTCTCATGGAGCGATACCTGCACCATTGAATTATGAAGGTTTTCCTAAAAGTGTTTGTACTTCTGTTAATGAGGAAGTATGTCATGGTATCCCTTCCGAAAAAGTAATATTGCAAGAAGGAGATATTGTCAATGTTGATGTATCGACTATTTTGGGAGGTTACTATTCTGATGCCTCACGTATGTTTATGATTGGCAAGGTAAGTGATGAGTGTCGTCATTTGGTAGAAACGGCCCGAGAATGCTTGTTGCGTGGTTTCGAAGCTGCACGTCCATGGAGATTTTTAGGAGATATTGGTGCTGCTGTTCAAGAACATGCTGAAGCAAACGGCTTCTCTGTTGTGCGGGAGTATGGTGGTCATGGTGTAGGTTTGCGTTTTCATGAAGATCCTTTTGTCAGTCATGTTGGGCGGCGGGGAAAAGGAATGTTATTGGTTCCGGGAATGGTTTTTACCATAGAACCGATGATTAATATGGGATCACGCAAGATATATGTTGATGCCGATGATGATTGGACGGTCTTGACAGAAGATGGTATGCCATCTGCTCAATGGGAATACACTGTTTTGATAACTGAAACGGGGGCAGAAGTAATTACGGGATAGGCTCATAAGCTTATTCCCGCAATTTTAGCGATATCTGAAACTTCTTTTGCAATGTAGCAGGCTCTATTTTGTTTTAATTCTTCTTCGGGTCTGAATCCCCAATTTACACCAATAGAAGTGATGCCACTGTTTAAGGCTGTTTGCATATCTACTCCCGAATCTCCAATATAGAGAGTGTGTGCCGGATTTATTTTTGTTTGTTCCAATATTTCATAAATGATACTTGGGTCTGGCTTTGTCGGAATATTTTCTCGTTGTCCTAACACAACATCAAACAGATGTTCTCCAAAGAAATGGTGGATTAATTCAACCGTTCCCTGGTGATATTTATTGGAAGCCACTGCTAGTTTGACACCTGCTTGGTGTAAAGCTTTTAGCAGTTCTGTGATTCCAGGGTAGACTCGAGATAAATCTGTTTTATGCTGTTGATAATAGCGTACAAATTCTTCCCGAACCTTTGCGATGATAGTAGCTGTGCGGGCTTCTGCCGGTAAGGCTCTTTCAATTAATTTGGTAATGCCATTACCTACAAAGAATGGGTATTCACTCAGTGCATGCTTTGGATAGCCATAATATTCTAAGGCATGATTGGTACTTGTTGCCAAATCGTCAATTGTATTTAGCAATGTCCCGTCTAAATCAAAAATAACTAATTGTACAGGAGGGATAAAACTCATCAAGTCTTTTTTTTATATTTTATTGGTTAAACGAAACCGGGAAGCCTTTTGGAAGCCTCCCGGTTTTATTGTTATGTGCAAATGTTATTACCATGCGAACATCGGGCGGTTATGCATCATTGCATTTACCTCTTTCTTCACAGCTGCAATGGTTGCTTCATCATCCGGGTTGGAAAGAATGCGGTCAATCATGTCTACGATAACTTTCATGTCTTCCTCTTTCAATCCACGAGTAGTGATAGCTGGTGTTCCTACACGGATTCCTGATGTCTGGAACGGAGAGCGAGTATCAAACGGCACCATATTTTTATTGATGGTGATGTCTGCTTTTACCAAGGTATTTTCAGCCTTTTTACCGGTCAATTCCGGGAACTTGGTGCGCAAGTCAATCAGCATGCAATGGTTGTCTGTACCTCCAGAAACAACTTTATAACCTTTGTCAATAAATGCCTGAGCCATTACTTTAGCATTTTTCTGCATTTGTTTAGCATATTCCAAATAAGAATCAGACAATGCTTCTTCGAAAGCTACAGCTTTAGCTGCAATGACATGTTCCAGCGGTCCTCCTTGCTGTCCTGGGAATACTGCGAAATTCAACACTTGTGACATCATTTTGATTTCACCCTTCGGCGTTTTCAATCCCCATGGATTCTGGAAATCTTTTGGTAACAGAATCATACCACCTCGCGGTCCACGCAATGTTTTGTGTGTTGTTGTCGTTACAATATGGCAGTATTCGAACGGATTGTTCAAAAGACCTTTAGCAATCAAACCTGCTGGGTGTGCCATATCGTACATTAATAAAGCGCCTACTTTGTCTGCAATTTCACGCATACGCTTGAAATCCCAGTCACGTGAATATGCGGATGCTCCAGATACAATCATTTTAGGTTTGTGTTCTAAAGCTAATGCTTCCATTTCGTCATAATCCACCATCCCGGTATCTTCTTTTACATGGTATGCAATCGGATGATAGTTGATTCCTGACAAGTTAACTGGAGATCCGTGTGAAAGGTGACCTCCGTGAGCCAAGTCAAGACCTAAATAGGTATCTCCCGGTTTCATGCAGGCGAAGAATACGGCTGCATTGGCTTGAGCTCCTGAGTGTGGCTGAACGTTAGCGTATTCAGCTCCAAACAATTTACAAGCACGTTCAATTGCCAATTGTTCTGTCTGGTCTACGATTTGGCAACCGCCATAATAACGTGCTCCAGGATAACCTTCTGCATATTTATTGGTAAGGCAGGAACCCATAGCTTCCATTACTTCATCACTTACAAAGTTTTCAGAAGCAATCAACTCTATTCCTTCCTGTTGACGTTCTCTTTCTTTTTGAATTAAATCAAATATTACTGTATCTCTTTTCATAGTATGGTAGTTAAATATTTTGTGTCAAATTTATATTAATTCCTGTTGGAATGCAAGGTATTTGTAGCTTTTATTTCTACTTTGATTCATAATTGAAAGTAAAATCAGTGCATATGTTTTAAATTGACGGCATATAAAATGATAAAGACTACCGTAGGTACGGCAGACGAAATCATACCGATCCAAATGAATGGCGCAAATCCGACGAAGTAGGGCGTTACGAAAAGCATCAGGCATTGTGCTGTAGTATAGAAATAAAAGCCAAATCTGCGCAGGTTGAACATTAGAATGGCACCGATAAGGCTCAATAAACATAACATCAAGTTGATAATCGCGATTTCCTTGCCATGCTCTGCCATTGCCTTTAGTACTTCTATTGATGAATTGAAAAATCCGTTCATAAATGTTGCGTTTCCGTCTAAATTCTCAGTAGCATTGGCTATTTGTTCGATCTGTATTTGTGTATTGCCGATATTATAGGTAAATATTGATATTAGGTTGGATATGGTTCCCCAACCGCTTCCGATAAAGGTCAATATGCAAAGTACAGTGATAAAAGTGGGGCGTTTCGGCTTGTTTTCAAAAGGGTTTTCCATAATTATTTATTTTGGTTACACTAGGTATATAAACTATAAAACCCCTGTTGCCAGGGGTTTTATATTATCCTCCGAAATTATCATACATGACATTTTCGTCTGGAACACCAAGATCATAAAGCATTTTGGTAACTGCCTGAATCATCATTGGAGGTCCACACAAATAGTATTCAATATCTTCTGGATTTTCGTGGTTTTTCAGATAGTTCTCGAAAATCACCTGATGTACAAATCCCGGTTTGTAAGCTACTCCTGCTGCATCTGCTTCTGGATCCGGTTTGTCAAGAGCCAATGTCCAGTGGAAATTAGGATTCTCTTCCTGTATCTTATTGAATTCATCAACATAAGGAGCTTCTTTCAGAGCACGTGCTCCATACCAGAAGGTTACCTTGCGATCTGTATGCATTGTATGGAACAGGTTGAAGATATGCGAACGCATCGGAGCCATACCGGCACCACCACCGATAAACATCATTTCATTGTTAGTCTCACGCAGGAAGAATTCTCCGTAAGGACCAGAAATAGTCACCTTGTCACCCGGTTTGCGAGAGAATATGAACGAAGAGCAAACCCCTGGATTTACCGGCATAAAGCTGCCTGTAGCACGATCGAATGGAGGAGTTGCAATACGGATATTCAACATGATAATATTGCCTTCCGCAGGAGAGTTGGCCATTGAGTATGCACGGTAGGTAGGTTCCGGATTATGCATTTTAAGGTCAAACATTTTCATCCGTTCCCAATCGCCTTTATAGCGTTCGTCAATATCCATGTCCTTGAAATCAACATCTAATGCCGGTACGTCAATTTGGATATAACCTCCTGATTTGAATTTCAGGTGTTCTCCTTCTGGTAATTTTACGACGAATTCTTTCAAGAATGTTGAAATATTGCGGTTGGATACCACTGTACATTCCCATTTCTTAATACCAAGGATGGATTCCGGAATGCGCATTTCAATATTTTCCTTTACTTTTACCTGACAAGCAAGACGCCAATCCTCGTGCTGTTGCTTGTATGAAAAGAATCCGGTTTCTGTCGGGAGAATTGAACCTGCTCCCGAGTCAACCTGGCATTTACACATACCGCATGAACCTTTTCCTCCACAAGCTGATGGAAGGAAAATCTTTTGACTACCTAGTGTGGCAAGCAAAGAACTTCCAGGTTCGGTTGTTACTACTCGCTCACCATTGTTGATGCAACCTTGTACGTTGCCTTTGGCGGTCAGTTTTGCTTTCGCAAACAAGAGAATACCCACCAGAATCAACGTAACAATCAAGAACACCACGATGCCGGCAGTAATGATTGCTGTATTTATTGCTAATATGATCATCTCGTTTTAGTTTTAAATTTATGTTTTAAATTATTCCGCTTTGGCAGCCACTGTCATATCAATAGATGATTCGGTTGTTTCGCTTGGCGTAATTTGTGCTGTAGCTTCTGTTTTTACTGGCTGTGGTTTCAGTTTGCTGAGGTCGATACCCAAGAAGCTCATAAAAGAAATAGCCATTAGACCGGTTACGATAAATGTAATACCGATTCCACGCAGAGGGGCAGGGATATCGGAGTATTTTAATTTCTCACGGATGGCAGCAATACATACAATTGCAAGCATCCAGCCGATACCTGAACCTAAACCGAATGTGGTTGCTTCCCATACACTGGCATAATCACGCTGCTGCATAAACAGGGATGCTCCCATGATGGCACAGTTTACTGCAATCAAGGGAAGGAAAATACCCAACTGGTTGTACAGGGCGGGAGCAAACTTTTCAACAATCATTTCCACTAATTGAACCATTGCGGCAATGATAGCGATAAACATGATGAAGCTCAAGAAACTCAGGTCAATGGTTGCTGCATCAGCTCCCAACAACCATTCCAATGCTCCGGCTTTCAATACGAAGTTGTCCAATAAATAGTTTACCGGTACGGTGATCAACAACACGAAGATTACTGCAATACCCAGACCGAATGAGGTCTTTACCGTTTTCGATACAGCCAAGTATGAACACATACCTAAGAAGTATGCGAAAATCATATTGTCAATAAAGATGGAACGGACGAATATATTTAATAGATTTTCCATATATCAGTATCTTAAATTATTTTTCTATTAAATCTTTGTTTTTAGAACGGTGTGCCCAAATAATCAGACCAACAAGAATCAATGCCATGGCTGGCATAATCATCAAGCCGTTATTTGAGTAGAATCCGCCATTAGCGATGTACCATGATTCGGGGATAATACGGCAACCGAACAAACTTCCGGAACCGAACAATTCACGGAAAAATGCAATGGTTACTAATATTACAGTGTAACCCAAACCATTACCGATACCATCTAATAGAGAAGGCCAAGGTTTGTTTGCCAATGCAAAAGCCTCGATACGTCCCATGATGATACAGTTGGTGATAATCAATCCGACATATACAGAAAGTTGTTTGCTTACTTCATAGGCATATGCCTTCAGAAGCTGGTCAACAATGATTACCAGGGCTGCAACTACCACTAATTGCACGATAATACGGATACGGGTCGGAATGGTATTTCGTAGTAACGAAAGAATCACATTCGAGAATGCGGTTACAGCGGTTACTGAAAGTCCCATCACGATGGCTGGTTCCAGCTTCGCAGTAACGGCTAGAGCAGAACAGATACCCAGCACCTGTACGATTACCGGATTGTTCTTGCTCAGTGGACCGAGGAGAAACTCACGGTTCTTTGCTGAAAATAATGCGCTCATTTTATCTTTGTTTTAAAAACGGTTCGTAATAAGTAAGGTAATTCTTAAGCATAGCTTCTACTCCTTGTGAAGTAATAGTACCTCCGGAGATAGCATCCACCTCGTTGGAACCACTGGCATTTCCACCCTTGATAATGCGGATAGAAGTCAGTTGCTCACCGGAGAAAATCTCCTTACCCTTGAATGGTTCATTGAATTTAGGAGTTGTAATTTCAGCTCCCAATCCCGGGGTTTCGCCGCTATGGTCAAAGAATGTTCCATAAACGGTGGTTTTGTTTTCATCTAAAGAAATGTAACCCCAAATAGGTCCCCACAAACCGGCTCCATATATAGGAAGGATGTATTTCGTTGTGTCATTTACACTGGCAACGAATACCGGTAATTCACGCTCATTTGCCGCTTTTTTGTATTCTTTGGCAATGTCTATATCGAAAGCCTTGCCTTCAATTTTTTCTCCTTTTGCATTCAGTATGAATTGTTCTTTAATATATTTATTGAACAGCTCTGCCGAAGTTTCTGCAGTAGAAGCGATGTGAATTGCACTCAGTATGTTCTGGCGTTTCTCGTTTTGGCGGTTTTCATCCTGACGCGGTTGAAGAGAAAGAGAAACAATAGACAGTAATGCGGCAACAACTACTACCAGAATCACTGAATACAGGAATGTATATGTATTTCCTTGTTTATTCATAGTTATTGATTTTAGATTTTAACAACTGCTTTGGCTCTCTTCAATCGCCGTTTGATATTGGATTGAACTACGAACCAGTCAATCAACGGTGCAAAGGTGTTCATCAACAAGATTGCCAACATCATACCTTCCGGATAGCCCGGGTTGATGCAACGGATGATAACAGCCATAGCGCCAATCAGAAGACCATAGATGTATTTACCTGTATTGGTCTGTGCAGATGTAACAGGGTCTGTTGCCATAAATACGGCTCCAAATGCAAATCCTCCCATTAATAATTGCTGGAATGCCTCGATATTGGATACCGGCTGGAATGCCCA
>OGQF01000923.1_pt1 | contig 22943 bp, 20 predicted proteins | sample 1553141 | NCBI WGS metagenome assembly OGQF01 (sample SAMEA2580005, study PRJEB22360) | human gut metagenome | biome: human gut; feature: human-associated habitat; material: faeces | place: Denmark | collected 2008/2010
GAACCCTGAACCAAATGAAAGCAAAGTAAAAAGGAGCTGTGAAGAAATGAGGATTTATTTCTTCACAGCTCCTTTGGCATACAGTGATTTTCCGGGCGGGTCAAAAAGCCGCCTGTACCAGTTCTCTCTTAGTCCGTGCCATAAAAAACCTCCTGATATAAGAATCATCACTTCCAACATGTGATACGTCTTATATTAGAAGAAAATAAAAAATGTAAAGAGGGAGATAAAAAAGGGCAGGGTTCAGGGTTAGCCCTTGGGGCGTGCTGCCCTTCGATTGTTTGCGAAAGAGGGGAGCGGGTTCTGTAGGTTCTACGGGTAGGGCGGGGAAGGTGCGGCGCAAAAAATAATGAAGCGCCGCGGAGTTTTGATGGCGTTTCGCGACGTCGTCATTTCGAGCGCAAGCGAGAAATCTCTATGGCAGAACGCTCATTGCCTGAAGTGAGACAGCACCAAGACATCGTTTTTCCCAGGCGCATACACGCTGATTCCCGCAGTGCAGTAGAGATCCCTCGGCTGCGCTCGGGATGACGATGCCGGAGAATCCCGCTCACCAGTCACTGCTAAGGAAACACTGATTAAATCGTTGTCAGATTTTACTCTTGAAGTTTTATGCATAGCGAGGAATAACCTGACGCAAATAGCGAGCTATTTAAGGAAGGTTATGACGAAGCCATGTATAAAAATTCTTGTGAAATCTGACTCTGCGATTTAATCAGCGTTTCCCTAATCCCCAGTCCCTAATCCCTAGCCACTTATCCCTGCTTTCAAACTTACGGCGCTTTTGATTTGTGCGCCGCACCACAAACCTGAACCCGTCAACCTGAAGTTTGAAAGCAGGGATTAGGGATTAGTAGCTGGGGATTAGGAACCTCGAGTGACCGGTGACTGAAATGCCGACGCATGGCATCGCCCCATATATACTCGCAGCGAAGCCGCCACCTTCATTCCCCATTCCTCATTAGTCACCCCCATTCATCTTTTTGATTTCAGCCAGCAGATCCTCCGCTTCTTGGAGCGAAGCGGCTTCCCTGTCTTCATTTTCTGCAAGGCTCATATCGATCGCCATGCCTTCGTGGAGATCCTCAAACCAGGCGGCGGGCAGCCGGATCTCCTCTTCCTCTTCCGTCAGGAAGACCGCCTTCTTCTCCTCGATGCGGTCCAGTGTCAGTTCCTTTTTCATTTTAGCGCTCCTTTGTGATCTTGTAGCCGTCCCCCGTGGTGGTCAGGGTCAGCATGCCGTCGCGGTCGGTACGGTAAATGTGGACCTTGGCTTTTTCAAGCTTCGCTACGGTCGTCTTATGCGGATGTCCATAGTCATTGTTCAGTCCGCAGGAAATGAAAGCCTCCTTCGGTGAGACAGCCCGCAAAAAGTCCGGAGATGTCGACGTGCGGCTGCCGTGATGGCCGACCTTCAGCACATCGCTCTTGAGCGTTCCCCGGTCAGCAAGGATGGATGCTTCCTCCTCTTTTTCCGCATCGCCGGTGAACATCATGGAGAAATTGCCATAAGAGAGCCTGCCGACGATGGAATTGTTATTGAAGTCCGAATTTCCCTTCTGGTCCTTGATGACCTTGACCGGCCCGAGTACCTTGTAGGTGACGCCATCGAAGAAGGTAAGCGCATCGCCCGCTTTCAGCGCCTTATAGGGGATCTGGTTCGCCTTGATGGCTTTCAGATAGTTCTTGTAAGACGCCGTGCCGGATGGCATGCCGTCATCATAGATGGCTTCGACCTTGAAATTTTTGAAAATGGCCTGCATCCCGCCCAGATGATCGGCATGCGGATGCGTGATCACGACCTTGGAGAGACTCTTCACGTGATACTTTTTGAGCAGTGCCACGATGGTGTCACGGTGCTCAATGTCTCCGCTGTCGATCAAGACGAATTTTCCATCCTTCTCCAGCAGGCAGGCATCTCCCTGTCCGATATCGAGCATACGTACCGTGAGAGCCTTCCCGCTCTTCGCCTCACTGCTCTTCACCTTCGAAGCCGCAGAGGACGAAGCTGCCGCGCCACTGCCGCAGCCCGCTACCGCCAGTCCGACCGTAAGCGTGAGTACGATGGCCAGAAGGTATTTCCAGATCTGTTTGATGGATAACATATAAGTCTCCTTTTATAAAATAGGTGCAACGAGTTCAGTGTTTCCCTAATCCCTAGCTACCAGTCACTAGCCACTAGTCCCCAGTCACCATTTCCCTCGCCCTCGGCACCATCCTTGCCACATCGCTCGCAGTATAGCCGACAGGTGTCTCTCTCGCAAGGAGATCGCCTGAAAGGCCATGAAGATAGACGCCGCAGATCGCAGCCGGCCCCGGATCCATCTCCTGCCCGACAAGAGCGGCAATGATCCCTGTCAGGGTATCGCCCATACCGCCTGTCGCCATGCCGGGATTTCCGGTCTCATTCACATAAGCGAAACCATCTTTCGCGGCGATGACGGTCGGCATGCCCTTCAGGACGAGCGTCACCTCCCGATCCATCGCAAAAGCGATCGCGCCATCGATACGCTCTCTTTCCACATCAGCCGCTGTCCTTCCTGTGAGATGAGCAAATTCCCCCACATGCGGCGTCAGGATCAGCTGCCCGGGGCAGCGGGCGAGATCAATCTCCATCTCTTTCACCGCATACAGCGCATCTGCATCAACGATGATCGGCTTCCTCCAGCGTGTGAGGATCTCCTTCACGAAGCGCTGCGTCTCTGCGTCACGGCCAAGCCCCGGGCCGATGGCGAGCACATCATAGGCCTCTGCCTTTTGGAGGACTTCCTCTGCCATAGCAGACGTGAAGAAATCCGAATCCCCCACGGACGAAACCATGAGCTCGGGCACCTTGCCCGCTATCACAGCCGCCTTTGGCACAGTCACGACAGCCACCTTGCCTGCCCCGGCATGAAGCGCGCCCTGTCCGGCGAGGAGCGCCGCCCCCTCCATGCCGGCAGAGCCGGCGATGATGCCGATGAATCCATTCTTTCCTTTATGACACATGCGCTCCCTTAAAGGCAGCAGATTTCCCACCTCTCTCTCTTCGATAAGGCTCACGGGAAGAGAGCGGCCCACAGCCGCAGGAAGGCCGATCGCGCTATAGAGCACCTTGCCGCAGTACTCATGCCCCGGAGAAAGCACATGACAGCGCTTGTACGACTCCAGCGCCACCGTGTAATCTGCCATGACGGCAAGCCCCATAGGCTCTCCCGTATCCGAAGACAGACCGCTCGGTACATCGACAGAGACCACCGACGCATGCGACGCATTCATCATCTCTATGACCTCAGCCTTCACGCCGCTGACCTCTCGGGAAAGCCCCGTACCGATCAGCGCATCCACGATGACATCCGCGCTTTCCAAAGGCGTCTCCCAGTCCGTATCTTCACTGATAGGGATGACCTGCACCCCCATTTTTTCAACGATCCGGCGATACAGACGTGCCGTTTCACTCATATGCGCCTCATTGCCGCACAAGAGCACCGCGACACTTGCGGTCAGCGCGCACAAATACCTTGCGATGACGAAGCCGTCTCCGCCATTGTTGCCCGTCCCGCAGACCACCACCACAGATTTTCCCTTCCAATCGATCTCCGGCTGAATGAGCGATACCACATCGCGCCCCGCATTCTCCATCAGCACCGCTTCGGGAAATCCGTAGCTCTTCATTGCTTCCCTGTCGAGCGAGCGCGACTCATCAGCCGTCGTGATGTACTTCATGATGACCTCCTGCCATGACGACCACCGTGATCGCCATCTCCTCTTCATGTGAAATAGAGATCGACATCTCCGTAATGCCAAGCTCTTCTGCCCGCTTGGCGAACGTCCCTGCGAGGTGAAGCATCGGCTGCCCCCACTCGCCCCAGGTCACATACGCATCCTGCCACGCCGAGCCGAAGATGCCGATCCCGAGTGCCTTCCCTGCCGCTTCTCTCGCGCCCCAGAGCGCTGCATACGACTCCGCACGCTTTTCCCCTTTCTTCTCGCAATGCGCGATCTCCTCTTCCGTGAATATCTTCTCCGTGCGGCGGGGAAATTTCTCAAGGATCCGCTCCCACCGCGCAATCTTCACCAGATCTACACCGACAAACATAGCTCGTACCTGCTACTAAAAACATAGACAAAAGTGTATATGTCTTAGAAAAATTCCTTGTTCATCATGCTCGCTCTCGCTGTCCCAAAGGGGGCAAGCTACTAGCGTTTGTGCAGCACTCCAAAGGCGTAAATTCCCGACTAGCCATCGGTACATATATCGGAACTTTTGTTATTAAGCTATCCGATATTCTTTAGCATCCCGCAAATTAAGCGAAGCATTGTAGTCTCTATCCGCTGTATAACCACATTTTGGACAAACATACACTCTGTCTTTGAGTTTCAAACCTTTATGTATATGTCCGCAAGAATGGCAGGACTTGGAGCTGGGATAGAATCTATCAACTTCCCGAAGTTCAATCCCTATTATTTCTGCTTTGCGTTTTAGCTTGGCTAACAGATGATTGAATCTCTGTGCCGCTATAGCTTTTGCTAAATGCCGATTCTTCATCATACCTTTAACATTCAAATCTTCCACCGTAATGAAGCGTGGTTTTTGCTTCACTATTTCGTGAATCGTTTTGTTTTCATAATCCTCTCGGATTTTTGTTATACGCTGATAAAGCATCTGTACCTTTAACTTTTGTTTTTCTATGTTTGCAGAGGCAGTAGCAGTCTTACCACCTTTCTTTTTTATAAACTCATATTTACGGCTAAGGCACCTCTGCTCTCTCCGAAGCCGTCTCTCCAGTAGTTTGACCTTTGAACTCTTATTGATATTCTTGAAAACTTTGCCATCACTGACAATAGCAAGATCTTTCACGCCTAAATCTATGCCCACACCATCCGTCACCGTATGATACGATGCTTCCAAATCCTTGTTATACTTAGATTTTTCGTCAATATCCACCACAACGGAGACATAAAACCGTCCAGCCACATAAGATACTGTACCATTGGTGACTTTAGCACCCACAGGCAAATAGCCAAACTCTTTAAGTCTGACTTGTTTTAGCGTAGGTATCATTAGTTTATGTCGCCATATCGTCCAGTCGCCATTATTATTCTTGGGAAAATACAGCTTTACGTCCTGATTCGCTTTCTTTTTGAAATTCGGAAACCCAGACGTACCAGAGAAGAACCGCCGAAATGCCTGTTCAGCGTTTACTAAGGCTTTCTTACGTGCCTTAGAGCCGCACTGATCAATCCATGGCAGTTCCTTTTTCAGCTTATGATTAACATACTTGTCAAAATCGTTGGCAGTAACAAAACGTTTCTGTTTTTCGTCAAGCATGCCACGCTGATACATCTTATACAGACAGCAATTGTAGGCGATATATTGGTTATACAGAAATCTAGCCACGCCGATAGAACGAATGATTTTGGTTTTCTGTCCTTCAGTGGGGGCTATCTCCGTTTTGAACGCCTTTAGCAATAGTCTCATCCCCCCCTCAATCTGTTTTTTGTATTTTCGTAAGCCATACAGCCTACATGAAAATACATGAAGAATACTTACTGTCCCAGCGTTGAAGTGTCTTGACTGTGCCATTGAGAAACTCTGCAAATTCTTTAGGCTTGTAATTAGTAATATTTGATGTGTTCATGGCTTTAACCTCCATAAACACATTGTATCACCAATATACATATTGGCCTATAAAATCAGATACTTGATATCTCCTCCTTTTGCTCTATTGTACTAAAGAGGGGGACAGGGTTTCAAGGTTTGGCGCCGATAAGCAAGGGCCAAGAGGGAAAGCGGAGCCTGAAGGCTACGGCAAGAAAACGTTGACTGAAGAATCTCGCCCGCACCATTTTCGCGCCTCCCTTTCCCAATAAAAAAATCCCACAGTCCTAAAACCATGGGATTTCTTCCTCGGAAAATTAAGCCTTTTCTTCCATCTTTTCCTTGTAAGCTTCTTTTGCTTCTTCTCTAGCTTCAGCAGCAGCTTCTTTAGCTTCTGCAGCTTTTTCAGCAGCGATAGCAGCATTTACGTTTGCGTTCAGACGGGATTTTTTACGAGCAGCAGCATTCTTGTGGATCACGCCTTTTTTAGCAGCGCTGTCAATGATGCTTACAGCAGCACGAAAAGCTTCGTCTTTATTTTCAGAGTTAGCAGCAGCGACAGCCTTCTTGATAGCGCCGTGAATCTGGGATTTAACAGCAGCGTTAGCAGCTTTCTTAGCAGCGTCCTGTCTCATGCTTTTCATATTGGATTTAATCTGTGGCAATGGTTTCACCTCCCGTCTGCATTATTCATACCAAAGTATTTTATCATAAAGGACGAGTGATAGCAAGGTCGTTTGGAAAGAAAATTTAGAGAAACGGTTCCTGCAGGCCTTATGGATGCAGCGCATGGTGCGGATATACGGCAAAATTCCTTTCCTAGAAACGGCGCCTCTGTTCCTTTATGCGTTATGCACCATCCGCTCGCCTTCCTATAAAAAAAGGACATGCGATCTCTCACACGTCCTTTTCATGCTCTTACAGCGTCAGTGCTCTTGCAAAATGTTCCTTCAGTACTTTGATAGAAGCCTGGAGTTCCGCATTTTCTTCATCCGTCAGATGGAGCTCGATGATGTCTTCTACGCCATCCTTGCCGATCTTGACCGGTACAGAAGCGAAGCTGTCTTTGATGCCGTACGGGCCATCGAGGTATACAGAGACCGGCAGCACCTTGTGTTCATTGTGGTAGATCGCACGAACCAGTTCTGCCGTTGCGGACGTGACACCGAATTCCGTGCAGCCCTTGGTCGTATTTTCCACATAGCCTTCACGGTGTACCTTTTCCAGGATGACATCCTTCGGATCCATCTTGTAAAGCTCCGGCTTTTCAGCGAGCAGTTCATCCAGCTTCTTGCCGGCGACCGTGACATGGCTCCACGGGATCATGCTGGAGTCCCCGTGTTCACCCAAGAGGTACGCCGTGAGCGAGCGGCGGTTGATCTTCAGCTGGTCAGACAGCTGGTACTGCAGACGAGCGGAGTCGAGCGCCGTGCCGGAGCCGATGATCTTATTCTTCGGATAGTCCAGCTTGTACTGGATATATTCTGCGATGATATCGCATGGATTGGAGATCGAGATGATGATCCCGTCAAAGCCGGACTTTTCGATGAGCGGCAGGAATTCCTTCGTCGTCGCGATGCCGCCATCCATCATATCAAGGCGGGTCTGTCCCGGCAGACGAGGCTTGCCGGATGCATTGATCATGATGTCTGCATCCTTCATGTCATCGATCGTACCTGCATACGCTTCGAAATGATGCGGCTGGTAGCTGACCGCATCCATCAGGTCGAGGGATTCGCCCATCGCCTTGTCATTATTCACGTCGTAGAAAACGACTTCATCCGCCAGCCCCTGTACCGCGAGCTGCAGTCCCAGATGAGAGCCGACATTGCCGGCACCGATGATTCCTACTTTTCTTGTCTTGATTGCCATATTCTTCTACACTCCTTTGCTTCATTTTCTGGCATTGATATAGAATTATTCCCATATGTCATTCTATCATGTACTTATGAGATGACGTATGCATATTATACTACGGATTTGGGAAATTGGAAATAGGGTTCAGGGTTAGCTCATGGGCGGATCGCCCATGGATTGCGGATGAAAGCCCTGCGCGAATGAGGAATCGGAATGGTGATGGCGGCTTCTCCGCTTGCTATGAATAGCCTTCCCCTCTAGGGGAAGGCGCTCCGAAGGAGCGGATAGGGCACTGGCGGTATGAAAGAGAGTGCGAAAGAGAATCTCAAACCGACGATTTACGATAGAACCCTATCCACCGCTGGCGCGGTCCCCCTTCCCCAATGGGGAAGGCAGCGAAACGGGAGTGCCTCTTTCCCCAACATGTCAAAGTGAATACACGCGGGGAAACTCTCTCCCGCTTCTATACATAGAATTACGGGAACGTAAAAAAAGTGACCTTCTTCCTTTGGAAAAAAGTCACTTTCCCATCACAAAGATGCAGCATACCGTTTCACTGTATCCATGAAGGCATTCCCTGCAATCTGGCACCAGCGCATTTCACAGTTCATGTCGTACAAGTACGGCTAAACTTCGCTCTAGGGAAACACTCTGAAGCCTCAGGTCTGCACTGGCACACAAGGTGCCGCATCAGCCCCGCCAAACCTGTATTCTCACACAAGTTCTGCGAGCTCGAGGATAAGGGCGCGGCTCTTTTCCCAGCCGAGGCAGGGGTCGGTGATGGATTTGCCGTAGACGCCTTCGCCGATCTTCTGGCTACCATCTTCGATGTAGCTCTCGATCATGAGGCCTTTCACGATGCCGGCGACGTCAGAGGAGTAGCGGCGGCTGGCCATGACGTCTTTAGCGATGCGGATCTGCTCCATGTATTTCTTGCCGGAATTGTTATGGTTGCAATCGACGACGATAGCAGGGTTGGTGAGGGTACGTTCTCCATAAAGGTCGAGGACCTTCTTCAGGTTCTCGTAGTGGTAGTTCGGCATGCTGGTGCCGAAATGGTTCACGTAGCCGCGGAGGATGGCATGGGCGAGCGGATTTCCTGTGGTGTGGACTTCCCAGCCGTGGAAGAGGAAGTCCTGCTCATTCTGCGCAGCTTCGATGGAGTTCATCATGACGGAGAGGTCGCCGGAGGTCGGATTCTTCATGCCGACAGGGATACCGGCGCCGCTTGCGATCATGCGGTGGAGCTGGTCCTCGACGGAACGCGCGCCGATCGCGCCGTAGGAGAGGAGGTCGGAGAGGTAGCGGTGGTTTTCCGGATAGAGGATCTCTTCGGCGCAGGTGAAGCCGGTCTCTTCGATGACGTGGACGTGCATGCGGCGGATGGCTTTGATGCCTTCCATCATGTTCTCATTGCCCTCGGGATCCGGCTGGTGGAGCATGCCTTTATAGCCTTTGCCGATGGTTCTCGGCTTATTCGTGTAGACTCTTGGCACAATGAAGAGCTTGTCCTTCACTTCGTCAGCGATTTTCGCAAGGCGCGTGCAGTAGTCGAGGACGGCAGGCTCATTGTCCGCCGAGCAGGGACCGATGATGAGGAGAAGTCGGTCGTCTTTGCCGGTCATGATGTCCTCGATGGCTTGGTCTCTTTCTGCTTTCAGCTTTCTGTATGGTGCGCGCAGCGGGATCTCCTGCTGCACTTCGATCGGTTCCGGCAATTTGCGGACGAATTTCATCTGTTCTTTCATAGGTTTGGCTCCTTTGGGTGGTTGGAAATCGGGTTCGGGATTCAGGGTTAGCCCGGGGCGTGCCCCCCTTTGATTGTTTGCGAAAGAGGTTCAGCGGGTTCTATAGGTGGGGCGGGGATAGTGCGGCGCTTTTCGTCATCCTGAGCGGAGAAAAAAGCTGTATGTTAGGGAAACGCTTATCTGAATAATGGCAGCTGAGTCGAAGGATCTAAACGCCGCGGAGTATAAATAGGGCGATGTCCGAAAGTGAAATTTTAGTCACTAGTCACTCCTAATCCCTGCTTGCAAGCTTTTGAGAGTATCCCTTTCCCGTATCGTCATCCCGAGCGTAGTCGAGGGATCTTTCTAGGGAAACACTGATTAAATCGTTGTCAGATTTCATTCTTGGATTTTTATACAGAGCAAGGAATCATCTGACGCGAATAGCGAGCTATTTAAGGAAGATGATGACGAAGCTATGTATAAAAATCCATATGAAATCTGACTCTGCGATTTAATCAGCGTTTCCCTTGCACTGCGGTCAGTATCACATAGGCACTCATACGGAAACGACGCCTCGGTGCTACGTATTTCTACTTTCAAACATCCTTCGTTTATCGGTCTGCAAGGAAGATTTCTCGCTTCGCTCGAAATGACGATATGGTAGAGTCTAATGTCTTCTGGTCTCTTTGTCTCCTAGTCGCTAGTCACCAGTCACTCCTAATCCCTAGTCACTCAATTTCTCTATCTTAAACACATTGATCGTATCGACGTCGGGGCAGCAGAAGAGGGCGGTGCCTTTCTCCTCGCCGCGCTGGGGAATCTCGCCGCCGTAGCGGAGGATGTCGACGTAGGGGAAGGCGACGTGCATCGCCATGGGGCAGAGATTTCCTCTATCCTTGTCGAAATCCCACGAGTCCCCCACGCGGTGTCCGCGGTGGCAGGGACAGGGGCCTTTGCGATCGACGAGCGTGATGCGGATCTTCGGTCTTCCTGGCATCAGTCCAGCACCTCCAGCGAATTTTCAATGGCGATCCCTTTGAAGGTATCCTGACTGTCCTTGTTTTTCATGATGAGGAGCTTCACCGCGCCCATCGCTTTCTCGACGGAGCGGATGAGCGGCTCACCGTTCAGGATTTCTCCCATGAAGATGGAAGAGAAAATATCGCCCGTCCCCGGGAAGCGGATCGGCACCATGGTGAAGGTACGGAGGAAATATTCGTCGCGCGCGGCATCATAGCCTGAGCCTGCGACGGCGTCTTCCCCGTCGACCTTCGCGCTCGTGATAATGACCGAGCCATGGCTCATGGCATGGAGCTTGTTCAAGAGTGCTTTCGCCTCTTCCCACGTGAGGCCTTCTGCCTGGTATGCTGCGCCTGCGATGAGGGCGGCTTCCGTATAGTTCGGCACCATGTAATCCGCATTTCTCGCAAGCTCCCGCATTTCTTTCACGGTGTCTTCGGTGAGGCCGTTGTATAGATGCCCCTCGTCACCCATGATGGGATCGACGAAGATCTTCGTCCCTGTTTTTCTCTTCTCGCAGCAGTAGGAGGAAATCAGATCTGCCTGCTCGTGGGAGACGATGAAACCTGTGGAGATCGCATCAAAGGTAAAGCCGAGCTCCTGCCAGACCTTGAGTGTGTTCCTCATGAAGTGCGTGGTGTCCTGAATTTCAAATTTCCCGTAGTCCAGTGTATTCGATACCAGTGCCGTCGGCAGATTGTAGGTGATGTGACCCATGTGCGCCAGGACCGGCATCATCGCCGCCAGTGCCACTTTGCCGTAGCCAGGAAGATCATTGACCAGAAGGATTTGTTTTCCCATTTGCATTCCTCTTTCCTCCGCCATTGCGGATGTGATTTGCTTTTCATTGTATCATAAAAGATTCGCGGTGGGCAGGGCTTAGTGGTGAGGGATTGGTAGTTAACCAGTGGGACGTGTCGTCCTTTGATTGTGGGTGAAAGCACTGTTCGAATGAGAAATGAATGTGGCGGCTTCGCACATCGATTCAGCCTTCCCCTCGAGGGGAAGGTGCCTCGAAGGGGCGGATAGGGTACCTGCGGTATGAAAGACGGCTGAGCCAAACAGGAAATGCGTCTGCAAATATAGTGGCTCTCACATAAGCACCCGAGCGCCGCTGGCGCGGTTCCCCGTCCCGATGAAAAGGGAAAATCATTCACAGCCAAAAAGCGCGCCCCGAATCACCGGAAGCGCGCTTTTGTTATGTTATGAAAGATATATGGCGACTGCGGTCATCCCGTATCGTCCTAATCCCTAGCTACTAGTCACCAGTCACTATTTTCCCATGATCTTCTCTGCCGCGCCCATGACGGCAAGGACGGCATGCTCGAAGGTGAGAGCGCCCTGGAAGTACATGATATACGGCGGACGGACAGGACCGTCAGCGGACATTTCGATCGTGGAGCCCTGTACGAAGGTGCCTGCTGCCATGAGGATGGGATCGACGTAACCGGGCATCGGGCCGGGCACCGGGGTCGCGTCGGAGTCGACAGGCGACCAGCTCTGGATGGCTTCGGCGAATCGGCACATGTTTTCTTCGCTGTTCAAAGCGACCGTCGTGATGAGGTCAGTGCGGAGATGCCCCGGCTCCGGCGTCACGGCAAAGCCGAGCTTCTGGAAGACGGCGGCGCAGAATTCCGCTGCCATCACAGCCTGACAGGTCATATGCGGCGCAAGGAAGAGGCCTTCGAAGAAGGGCCGATAGGAAGCCGCGTAGGAACCCATCTCGTCCCCAAGGCCAGGGACAGTGAGCTGGTGCGCGCAGCGTTCGACGAGGTCTTTTCTGCCGCAGATGTAGGCACCGGTCGGAGCAAATCCGCCGCCGGCATTCTTGATAAGGGAGCCGGCGATGATGTCTGCGCCGAGCTCGATCGGTTCTTCTTTGTTTGTAAATTCGCCGTAGCAGTTATCCACGAAGCAGATGGTCTTCGGATTCTTTGCTTTGACGACGTCGATGATCTTCCTGATGTCTTCCGGGAAGAGGGAGTTTCTGAGGCTGTAGCCACGCGAACGCTGGATTTCTACGAGCTTGGTGTGCTCATCGACCATGGCGGCGATGCCTTCCAAATCATAGGTGTCGCCTTTGAGCGGCACTTCCTTGTAATGGACACCGCGGGACTTCAGATTTCCAGGAGCGTTGCCGGAAATGCCGATGACGCTCTGCATGGTGTCATAGGGAGTGCCGACAGCGGAAAGCATGGTATCGCCCGGTTCGAGGAGGGCGAGGAGTACGGTGCCTAAGGCATGGGTGCCGGAGACGAACTGCGGACGGACAAGAGCCGCCTCGCATTTGAAAACGTCGCACCAGATCTCTTCAAGCTTGCCGCGGCCGGGATCATCATAGCCATAGCCGTAGGATGGCGCAAAATGATAGGCAGAGAGGTGATGCTTACGGAAAGCCTCGAGTACCTTCTGCGTGTTATAGAGGGAAATTTCTTCCATCTCATGAAAAACAGGCGCACAAAGTTCGAGCGCCTCGTTTTTGATCTGTTTCAGTTTTTTATCCATTGTTATCGTTTAAATCCTCTGAATTGTAGATATAGCGTGCTTGTAGATCAGCTGAGAGCGGTTTTCGCTGACCAAAAGCACGGTAAAGCTGTCGAAGGACTTCACTTTGCCCTTGAGCTGGACACCATTCATCAGGAAGATGCTGACTGGCACGTTTTCCTTTCTTGCTTCATTCAAAAATGTGTCCTGCAGATTCATTTTACCTTCCATCTTGTGATTCTCCTCTAACTTGTGAAATGACATAGGCTAAGATTTCCCTGTACCATATGTCTCCGTCTGATGGTGTTTTTTCCACCCAGTGAATATATGGCATTCGTCTGTACCAGGTCAGCTGTCTTTTGGCGAAGTGCCGGGTATTCTTCTGGATCAGCTCCTCAGCTTCTTCCAGCGTGCGCTCACCGCGAACCACAGGGATCATCTCGCGATAGCCGATGCCCTTCATGGCCTGGCAAGCTTCCGGAACGCCCGTTTCCAAAAGTGACCTGACTTCCTCTAAGAGTCCTGCTTCCATCATCTGGTGGACCCGCTTATTTATTTTATCATATAATATCGCCCTGTCCATAGCAATTCCCAAAACCGGGCCGTCATAGATGAGCGTGTGGGCTTTGCCCGCCTCTCTATCCTTGTTTCCGGAAGAGAGAAGCTCGAGCTTCCTCACCATGCGCTGCGGATCGATCGGCACATCTGCGCCCCGCTTTTGAAGCTCTTCGATGAGTGCTTCCTTCCCCTCTTCGGCAAGGAGATGCTCCCAGCGGCTCCTTCCCCCGACCTTGGGAAGAAATTCGTAGCCTTCCAGAAGCGACTGGATATAGAGCCCTGTCCCGCCGACGACGATCGGGATGCGGCCCTTCTCATTTTCTTCATGGATGATAGCCTTCGCTTTTTCCTGAAAATCCGCAGCCGAGTAGCTTTCCGTCGGCTCCAGGCAGTCCACGAGGAAATGGGGTACGCCCTCTGCTTCTTCTTTCGTCACCTTCGCTGTCCCGATATCCATGCGGCGGTACACCTGAAAGGCATCTCCGGAGATCACGACCGAGCGCAGCGCTTTTGCGAGGTACACGCCGAGCGCCGTCTTTCCTGAAGCCGTCGGGCCAAGGATGGTGATGAGTTTTTCTTTGGACATGGTGAAGCTCCTTTCGGGGTGAAATAGTAACTAGGGACTAGGGATTAGGGATGGTGGTGGCGGCTTCGCCGCGAATATGTATGGGGCAATGCCCAAGACTTGGAGACTTTAGACTTGGAGACTTTAGAAGTCAGATATCAGATGTCTGATGTCTGATGTCTGATGTCTGACTTCTGATGTCTAATGTCTCCTAGTCTTTTAGTCTAATCCCTCATCTCTGCTTTCAAACTTCGGGGTTCGGGTTTAGCCCATGGGGCGTGCCGCCCCTTGTTTGTGGATGAAAGCTTTGCTCGCCAGTTAGGAATTAGGAGTGAGGAGTGCTGGCGCGGCGCATAAAGGCGCATAAAAATATAGAAACGCCGCAAGGTACAGGTAGTGGCGATGCCCGAAGTTAGTATTTAGTCACCAGTCACTAGTCACTCGAGGCTCCTAATCCCTAGCCACTAATCCCTAGCTACCAGTCACCGCTTCTCTATTACCCCATATGCGGTCGACTGCCCTCTTTTCATGAAGACGTTCGTGAAGATGGGATCTCTGAAAATGCCCGCGAAGGGCCGCTCCTTCACGATGACCTTTCTCCGGCAGACACGGAGAGCTTCTCGTAAGATCTCCGCCGTCAGGCTGTCATACACCGCTGCCGCCCGGAAGCCTTCCATATCATTTTCTCTGCGCTTCACCGGATGTCGGAACATGGGGTCGAAATAGATGACATCGTAGGCGTCATTCCTGCAGCCTGCCAGATACTCTACATAGTCGGCATGGATCAGCTGGATCCGCCGGACGGCATCGGTGAGGCTCTCGTCTTTATCCTCGTAGCCTGCGATGCCGGCGCGCCCTACCTCATAGAGGATGGGGCTTTTTTCCAGCGCGGTCACACGCCCTCTGTCCGTCAAAAACCATGACATCGTACTCGAATCCCCTGCCTGCCCGAAGGTGCAGTCGAGCACATCACAGGGACCGTCCGCCGGAAGGAGAGCGCAGAGGCGGTCAGGATTTCCTTTTCGAAGCTGCGTGGTCCTTAGCACCGCCGTTCCCAAATGGAAGCGGTACTCCTCGCCGTCAGACCAGTAAAGAGGGAGCTGCTTTCCGTAAATGAGGAATCCGGAAAGCCCGGTCTCCTCCGTCATCTCTTCCAGTGTATCGCCGCGCGGGATGTAGGGAAATCCCAGCGCTTCTCCGCGCCGCTTCGCCTCTTTGACGATGGAGGAGTCCGCATGGCGGATGGTCGTGACGCCCGTCCTCATGGGCGTTTGAAGAGCCTTCCCAGCTCTTCGGGGGTGAATTTCACGATGGTCGGGCGGCCATGCGGGCAGACGAAGGGGCGGCTCGTGTGGAAGAGGTCGACGATGAGCTCTTTCATCTGCCGGATGTTCAAGGGATCTCCGCGCTTGATCGCACCGCGGCAGGCGGCATACGCCATCATGCGATGACGCATCGTCTCCGGCGAAGGCACGTCCTTCTCATGGAAAGCGCGCGTGATGTCCTTCATCACACGGTCCATGTCCGCTTCCGAGAGATCCTCCGGACTTCCCGTGATGCGGATGACATCCGGGCCTGCCTGCTCAAAGGTGATGCCAAGACGCGCCAGATCCGCCTCATGCTCTTCCAAGAGCGCGAGATCCTCGGAGTCGGCATGGAGGAGATAAGGCACCAGAATCTCCTGCACCGGGATGCCCTCTGCGCGCGCCGCCAGACGGTCATAGCGGACGCGCTCATGCGCCGCGTGCTGGTCGATGATGAAGAGATCCATCCCCCGCTGGCAGAGGATGAAGCACTTGGCGACCTGCCCCAAAGGGATGATCGGCTCTTCGGCCTTTGGCGCATCGAAAAGCACCTCGGGCGTGAGTGCTTCTTCATGCGTTACGCCCGGGAAGACGGACTCCTTCGAGAAAAGTTTCTCTTTGGAAATCGAGGGCGTAAAGGGGATCTCCCGCCTTTCTCCTGCCGGCTTTCCCTGCGGATGCCAGGTGGGCATCGGACGCCGTTCTTCTGCTGCATAGGCTGCGCCCGGCTCTCCCCAGCGCGCGGGATCCTTTTCTTTTTCCGTGAGTCCGATGTCAGGCCCCACGAAGTGCGCTTCTTCGACCTTGACAGACGCCAGGTCAAAGTCGCTCTCCTTTGCCACCTGATGCCCCGGGTCTTTGATCATTTCGCGTGCGATCTCATCCGGCGTATCCTTGGTCGTCAGCGACTGAAGGACGCTGTGATAGACGAGGCGGAAGATGCTCTGCTCATCAGAGAATTTGATCTCCCGCTTCTGCGGATGCACATTCACATCGATCGACTCGGGAGCGACAGTGAAGGCGAGGACAAGGAGCGGGTATCCATTCTTAGGGAGCAGCGAGTGATAGGCATTGTCGACAGCTTTCGACACCGCACTGCTCTCGACGACGCGGCGGTTGATGATGATCGTCTGGTATTGGCGGCTGCTCTTCAAAAGCGAAGGCTTGGAAATGAGCCCCCAAAGGATGCCTCTTTCGTTTTCCCCCGAGACTTCGAGCATCTCGCCAGCGGTCTTCGTGCCGTAGAGCGCGGACACGACATCGAGGAGACGACCGTTCCCCGGTGTCTCAATGACGGTGCGTCCATTATTGATGAGGCGGAAGGAAATATCCGGATTCGCGAGTGCGAGCTTCCCCATCATCGTATTGATGCGGCTGGCCTCGGTCCGTTCGGATTTCAGGAATTTCTTCCGGGCCGGCACATTATAGAAGAGATCGCGCACCTCGATCGTCGTGCCGCCTGGTGCGCCGGTCGGCTTCACTTCGCTGACTGTCCCGCCCTCAACTTCGACGATCGTTCCCTCCACATCTTCTTGGCGCCGGGTCGTGATGGCCGTGCGGGAGACGGCAGAAATGCTCGCCAGCGCCTCTCCGCGGAAGCCCAGCGAGGCGATGTGATAAATGTTATCCACCGTTGAGATCTTGCTCGTTGCATGACGCACGATGGAGAGCTTCGCATCTTCTGCCGACATGCCGCTGCCATTGTCCGTGACGCGGATGTAGGTGAGTCCGCCGTCCGCGATCTCCACCTCTATATCGCTCGCGCCGGCATCCACGGCATTTTCTACCATTTCCTTGACTGCGTTCACCGGACGCTCCACCACTTCACCGGCGGCGATCTGATTCGCCGTCACTTCATCGAGTACATGGATCAATGCCATCAGCGTCCCTCCTTCGCTTCGCGGCTCAGCCGGAATAAGATCTCCATCGCTTCGATCGGTGTCTTGCTCATGACATCCAGTTGCGCAAGCTCGTCAATGATGGGCGAGCTGAAAAGATCCATCGCGCCAGCTGTTGCCTGCGGCTTCTCCGGAGCGGGACGGCTCTTCCCATCCTCCTTCTCAAGCCCCAGAAGGATCTCATCGGCTCTGGCAAGAAGCGACTCGGGAAGCCCCGCGAGTCGTGCGACGTGGATCCCATAGCTCCGATCCGCCGAGCCCGGCACGATACGGCGCAGGAAGGTGATATCCTTTCCCCGTTCCTTGACGGATACCGTGTAATTTTTGATCCGCGGGCTCGTCTCTGCCATATCGGACAGCTCATGGTAGTGCGTCGCAAAGAGCGTATAGCCGTGGATCTTCTGATCGATATACTCCACGACCGCCTTCGCGATGCTCATGCCATCATAGGTACTCGTGCCGCGTCCGATCTCATCCAGAATGATAAGACTGTTCTTCGTCGCATGCCTAAGGATGTAGGATACCTCCTGCATTTCCACCATGAAGGTACTCTGCCCCGTAGAAATATCATCCGTCGCACCGACGCGCGTGAAAATGCGATCGACGGGCGCGAAGACCGCGCTCCTTGCAGGAATAAAAGAGCCCACCTGCGCCATGATGGTGAGGACAGCGACCTGACGCATGTAGGTCGACTTACCGGCCATATTCGGCCCCGTGATGACCAAGATCTCCTGATTCCGATGATTCAGCTCCGTATCATTCGGGACGAACATGTCTCTCTTCAAGGCATGCTCGACCATCGGATGACGGCCGTCTTTAATGGAAATATACCCATCCTTCGGGCTAATGATCGACGGACGGATGTAGCGGTCCTTGATCGCTGCCCGCGCAAGGCTTGCGAGGCAGTCCACCGCTGCGAGCGCGCGCGCCGTCTTCTGCATATCAGGGATCTCCGGACGGATTTCCGCCTTCACCGCCTGATAGATCTTGAGCTCGAGCTGCTCTGTTTTTTCTTTGGCGGAGAGCGCCTTCGTCTCGAATTCCTTCAGTTCCGGCGTGATATAGCGCTCCGCATTCACGAGCGTCTGCTTTCTCACATAGTACGCAGGGACAGGGAGCTTATTCGCATTGGAGATCTCAAAATAGTATCCGAAGACATTATTGAAGCCGATCTTGAGCTTGATGCCCGTCTTTTCCTTTTCCTTCTCTTCCAGCTCTTGGATGTACTTCTGGCTGTTCTCCGACAGCGAGCGCACTTCATCCAGCTCAGCGGAGAAGCCTTCGCGGATGTACTTGCCGTCCTTGATGTTGCCCGTCCCGTTCTCATTCATCGCACGGTCCAGAAGGTCAAAGACAGGACCATGCGTCGAGAGCTGGCTGTTCAGCTTCTTCAAAAGCACCGAGCCTGCGCCGGAGAGGAGCTGCTTCACCTGCGGCACCGCGCGAAGCGTCGCTTTGAGAGAGAGAAGGTCTTTGGGCGAAGTCGAATTCGCCTCGATGCGGGAAAGAATACGCTCGAAGTCAAAGACGCCGGAAAGCATCTCTTCCAGACGTGAAAGCTCCGTCATGTGCTGTGTCAGCTCCTCGATCGCCGACTGGCGCAGTATGATGCGGTTCACATCCGTCAGCGGCCGCTCCAGAGAACGCTTCAAGAGGCGCGCCCCCATCGCTGTATGCGTATAGTCGAGAAGCTCGAGGAGCGTGCCGCGCCGCCCGCCGTCACGCATATTCCGCGTGATCTCCAGATTTCTAAGGCACTCCTCGGTGAGCGTCAGCGTATGATCCTCACGGATCGGCCGCGGATCATGGAAATCCGCCGCCTCCGAGCGCATAACCTCCTTGAGGTATCCGGAGAGAAGGGCGAAGGCCTTCTGCACATGGCGATTCTCTATAGACGCTGCCGCCGGTGGGATCGCGCTCTCGTCCTCATCATCCCTTCGCGTCAGGAGACAGGCCCCGAGGCGCGCCGCGGCGAAGCGGGAGAGCTTCTCATAGAAATCATCCGACACGAGACACACCGCTTCTGCGGGACTATATACCGACAGAAGGTCGAAGAAGGCATCCTGCTCCTTCTTCTTGTCCCAAGTCCCCCACCAGCACTCGCCCGTCGAGACATCGGCGAGCACGGCGGCGATCTCCTTGTCCGCCTCTAAGAGGTAAATGAGATAATTGTTCGACTTATCTGCGATGGAATTTTCAAAAAGGATCGTCCCCGGCGTGATGACACGGATGACATCCCGCTTGACCAGCCCCTTCGCCTTCTTCGGGTCTTCCAGCTGCTCGCAGATCGCTACCTTGTACCCCTTCTGGATCAGCCGATAAATATAGAGCTCTGCCGCATGGAAAGGCACCCCGCACATCGGTACGCGGCCATCCTGCCCTGCCGACTTCCCCGTCAGCGTCAGCTCCAGCTCATGCGATGCCGTCAGCGCATCGTCATAGAAAAGCTCATAGAAATCGCCCAGACGGTAAAAAAGCAGACAGTCCCGGTATTTCTCTTTGACTTCCTTATACTGTGCCATCAAGGGCGTTTTGGCCATGGTTTTGTTCCTTCTTTCTGGTCATTCTAATTTAGGCAAAAGGCATATATCTCCAAGTTAGAAGTGAGGAATGAGGAGTGAAGGTGCGGCGCAAAACAATAATAAAGCGCCGCCAAGTTTTATACTACGCAACGCGCACAATAATAAAAAAGGGGGATTGGGGCGCTATATGAACTGTGCGCCCCTTCCGCCACTCCTAACTCCTCACTCCTCACTATATAGATAGGCGTTCAAAGAAAACTCGAAACTACACCAATTTCCCTTTTAGCACCCACGTCTGCCCGACCTCGACTTTCGCTTCCAGCGTATCACCGACCTTGACGCCTTCCTGATACGGGAAAAGGATCATCTTATTGCCCGATGTACGTCCATACCAGACATTCTCCTGCTTCGACGGGCCTTCGACGATGATGGGATAGGTCTTGCCCTCCATCGCCTGATTCAGAGAAAGGCTCACCTCATTCTCCACATCCATCAGCTCCTGCAGGCGGCGGTGCTTCGTCTCCTCATCGATCTGATCCGTCATGCGCGCTGCCGGCGTGCCATTTCTCGGCGAATAAATGAATGTATATGCCGAATCGAAACGCACCTCTTTCAAAAGCGCGAGCGTCTCCTGATGCATCTCTTCCGTTTCCCCCGGGAACCCGGTGATGAGATCGGTCGTCAGCACGATGTCCGGCATCTTTTCACGGACGTAGGAAACAAGCTCCTTGAAATGCTCGATCGTATATCCGCGATTCATTTTCTTCAGCATTTCATTCGATCCATGCTGCACAGGCAGATGCATATGACGCGCCACCTTCGGCGAATCCGCCATCGCATCCACCATATCGAATGTCATATCTCTCGGATGCGACGTCATATAGCGCACGCGCTCGATGCCATCCACCTTGTCGATCGCGCGGATCAGCGTCCCGAAGTCCGTCCCGTTTCTGAAATCAAGACCATACGAATTCACATTCTGCCCGAGAAGCGTCACCTCTTTATAGCCTTCCTTTGCAAGCCACTCTATCTCGCGCGAGATATCCTCCACGCTGCGGGACAGCTCACGGCCGCGTACATACGGCACGATGCAGTACGTGCAGAACTTGTTGCACCCCTGCATGATCGGGATCCATGCAAAGACATGAGACTTACGCACCGCACGAAGCTCGCTGTAGTCACTCACACTGTGCGGATTCCTCTCCGTCTTCACCACATGGCCGCCGCGCGCATCCTCCTTCGAAACGATCTCCTTCAGGTCATGGATATGGTACGGCCCGATGACGAAATCAATGATCGGCATACGCTCGATGAGCTTGCCCTTATTCTCCTGCGCCATGCATCCGGCGATCCCCAAAAGCAGATGCGGATTTTTATCCTTCAGCTTCTTGATCTCCCCGATCTTGCCATAGACCTTCTCCTCCGCATTCTGACGGATGCTGCAGGTATTCATGATGATGATATCTGCCTCTTCCATCGTCTCTGCCGGCGCATATCCCAGCTCCTCCAGCTGTCCATTGATGCGCTCCGTGTCTGATTCATTCATTTGGCAGCCATAGGTCAGGGTAAAGTACTTCTTTTCCATAATAATATATTTCCTTTATATAACAACTCACACGTATCCAAAATATCACTTTATTATAGCATACGCAGCATGAAAAACAAAAAATCCCGATGTCCGGAAATGGTATCCGGTCATCGGGGTCAGATTCGTTCACGGGGCATGCTGCCCTTTGATGGCATGTCAAAGAGATTCAGCAGGTTCTATGGGTTCAAGAGGTTGGTGCAGCGCATCAAGTCAGCGGCGCCGCGCAGTTTTCTATGGAAATACTGATTAAATCGTTGTCAGATTGAATCAGCGTTTCCCTAATATGCGATATTCACGAAAGATGAGGCGTTTGAAAGCAGGGATGAGGAGGAGAGTGACATGTGACTAGCGACTCTCTCATATCGTCGTTTCAAGCGCCAATGAGAGATCTTTGTCATCCACGGCCACGCGGTCGATGTTTGGAGATCCGAAGCAGAAAACCTGCTATGCAGGAAACCTTCGGGCATCGCCCTATTGATAAGGCGGCAAAATCGCCGCCTTCATGCCTCTTATTGAGAAAAGTCCGCACGCAGCATCATGAGGCAACCCAGCTTCCGCCTCTCTACTTCGCCGTCAGGTCTGCTGTCTTCGCCCCGATGAGGGAGATCAGATCATCCGGCGAGAGCACCACCTGACGGCCGCGCTGACCCGCACTGATGCTGATCGCCTGATGATGATGGCAGCTCTCATCGATGAAGGTCGGGAAGGCCTTCTTCATCCCGATCGGCGAGCAGCCGCCGCGCAGATACCCGGTGAGACCGGGAAGCTCCTTTACATGGATCATCTCTACACTCTTGTTCCCGCTCACACGCGCCGCCGCTTTGAGATCGATCTCCTTCTCCGAAGGCAGACAGAAGACCACAGGGCCCGTCTTGTCGCCATGCGTGACGATGGTCTTGAAAACCATGTTCGGATCATAGCCGAGCTCTGCCGCCGCATGCACGCCTGAGAGATCGTCCTCATCATAATCATAGGACTTCGTCTCGTAGGAGATCTTCTCTTTGTCGAGAATGCGCATGACATTCGTTTTCTTTTCTTTCTTTGCCATAATTTGCCTCGATTCATTGGGCAGACCGGGACGCAGCGCCATCAGCTTCCCGATGCCTGACCGCTTCCCAGCGCACACCCATTTTCAAACAACAAAAAGCCGGAGCATTACGCTCCGGCTCATCATTCAAATTGGTGCCGAGGACCGGAATCGAACCGGTACGAATCTCACGATCCGAGGGATTTTAAGTCCCTTGCGTCTGCCAGTTCCGCCACCCCGGCAGGTCTATATGAATGTAATAGATTGTAATATGGAGGCGGCACCCAGAATCGAACTGGGGATAAAGGTTTTGCAGACCTCTGCCTTACCGCTTGGCTATGCCGCCATATGGAGCGGAAAACGGGACTCGAACCCGCGACCCCAACCTTGGCAAGGTTGTGCTCTACCACTGAGCTACTTCCGCATTTGATTAACAGCGATATTATTATATCACAGTTTTGTCTTTTGTCAAGTCTCATTTTTTCGAACTCAATCGATGTGAGTCTTGACGTTTCAGCGACGGTTTATATTGTATCATATCGTTCCGTTTGTGTCAACAGGAAATTTTCATTCAGTCAAGATGTTCATTTCGCTGTCAGCACTCTCGCTGTGCGACGAAGGTTATTATATACGATGTGGATGTCTTTTGCAAGGGGTTTTTGAATTTTTTTGAAGGCAGGGGCCGGAGTGACCTCTGGGACGTGCTGGCCCTCGATCGGGGATGAAAGCATTGCTAGAATGAGGAATGGTGGTAGCGGCTTCGCCGCGAATATGTATGGGGCGATGCCATGAGCTGGCATTCCAGTCAC
>OGQF01000934.1_pt1 | contig 22742 bp, 23 predicted proteins | sample 1553141 | NCBI WGS metagenome assembly OGQF01 (sample SAMEA2580005, study PRJEB22360) | human gut metagenome | biome: human gut; feature: human-associated habitat; material: faeces | place: Denmark | collected 2008/2010
TTTCATGCAGATCTTTCCTTAGGAGCCCAGCCGCTACGACGGCTGGCAGCGGCAGACACGCACGGAAGAAACGATCCAGGGCAAGCTGGAAAAGACTCTCGGAAAGCTGACGGGCGAAGAGGTGCAGGTCATCGGCGCAGGGCGGACGGATGCCGGAGTCCATGCGCGGGGGCAGCGTGCGAATGTTCAGCTTTCTGTGGCGCTGCCCGTCAGGCAGCTGGAGGACGAGCTGAACCGTTTTCTGCCGGATGACATCGGTGTGTCGCGCATGAGGGTGGTGGGTGAGCGTTTTCACAGTCGTTTTTCCGCGACAGGAAAATTCTATCGCTACCGCATCCGCACCAGCAGTGAAAAGAACGTCTTCGAGCGGCGCTATGTATGGCAGCTGGGAGAAGCGCTCGATATTCCCGCTATGGAAGAGGCCGCGCATCTTCTGGAGGGCAGGCACGACTTCAAGTCCTTCTGTGGAAATCGGCACATGAAGAAGTCCTGCGTGCGTGACGTGAAGGAGATCTCTCTTCATGTGACGGAGGGAGAGCTGGTCATGGATTTCATCGGGGATGGCTTCCTGCAGAATATGATCCGTATCCTCGTGGGGACGCTTGTCGAAGTGGGCGAGGGGAAGAGGAGACCTTCTGAGATGGGGGAGATCCTCGCGGCTCGCGATCGCAGCCGCGCCGGCTTCACCGCGCCTCCCTGCGGGCTTTGCCTTGAAAAGGTAATGTATGAGTGACTGGTGGCTGCCCTGCTGAAGTGTTTTCATGATGCGGCAGCCTCGTAGCACTATGGATCGGTATTCCTTTAAATAAAAAAGTCTCGCCGTTTCATACAAAAGAGGGGCTGTGAAATAACGATCATCTCATTTTCGCGTTCCATCTGCCGCGGGGGACTTGCAGCTCTCATAGGAGTGACCGGGAAACCTTATCCCAGCTGTCTTTCATGCCATAGTCACCCTATCCGCCCCTTTCGGGCACCTTCCCCTAGCGGGGAAGGCTGCGATACAAGAATACCATCTTCTAAAAAAAGGCGGCGAAGCCGCCACCTGAACCCTGAACCTTGAACCAAATGAAAGCAAAGTAAAGAGGAGCTGTGAAGAAATGAGGATTCATTTCTTCACAGCTCCTCTTTTGTATTTTATTTCACGACGAGTACCGGGCATTTGACGTGGTGGATGACATACTGGCTGACACTCCCCATGACGAAGGAGGAGACAGCGCCCTTGCCGCTGTTGCCGATGACGACCATATCGATGCCCTGCTGCTCGACGATCTCCGTAATAGCGGCACCCGGGATGCCGGTCTCTACGATCTCTTCATAGTCGAGCTCGATCGGGATCTCTTCCTTCAGCGCAGCGAGCAGTCTTTCTGCCTTGGCTTTGATATTGATGAAGCCATTTTTATCCAAAGTGACACCCATGATCGGATAGGCAGCCTCGCTGACATCAGCGATGCAGGTGACGACGAGCTCAGCGCCTTGAACCTTTGCGACATCGACTGCCATTTTGAAAGCGCGTTTCGAAGCATCCGAACCATCTACCGGTACGAGAATTTTTTTGATTTCCATTTGGGGTACCTCCTTTGGATAAAGTAAAGCGGGCGAGCCCGTCATTTGACTTGGCAGGGAATCCTGTTTTGCCAACGATTTGCTTTTCTTATTTTATTCTAACATCATTCCGCGCAGCTTGGTATATCTTGCGAGCAAAAAATTATTTTATGGGCTATAATAGAAAAAATGAGCTTAAGGGTTCCTAGTGACTAGGGACTAGGGGCTAGTATTGCGTTTCCTTAAGACTCCTAATCCCTAGCCACTAATCCCTAATCCCTAATCCCTGCTTTCAAACTTAGTGACTGGTGGCTGGGAACCAGGGGTGGAGCTGCTTTTATGCGGCGCATCTCCATCTCTCGTTTCTGACTATTAACGACTATTAACGACGCCGGGGACCAGCTGGTCTTTAGGAAATGGATATATTACGGAGGATACGCTATGTTTTTCAATCTGTTTGGCAAGAATAAAGATGAATTCATCACCGCTTATGCGGGAAAGCTCGCAGAGGCGGTGCTTGAAGATGCATTGGATGAAGATGTCCTGGAAGAGCTGATCCATTACGCGAAGGAGAAGGACCTCAGCAACAAGCAGCTCGCTAGTGCACAGGCGATGGCGTGTGACAAGGTTTTTGAAGAGCTGTATCAGGAAGGCTATATGACCGATGAGGACTATGAGCTATACCAGTCTCTCATCGAGGCCTGCTACATGATGAAAGAAAAGGAGAAATATCGCTATCAGACCATCGCGAAGCGCTGCAATGCCATTTACAAGATCCAGGAGGAGGGGCTGCTCCCGAAGATCAATCCGGACTATGCCAGCGTGAAGTATCGTGAGGGCGAAGCGCTTCATTTTGCCGCATCCGCCAAGCTTATGAAGCTTTCCGGTACCAATGAGAAAGGACTGGTGATTTCCAAAGACTCGCCCTTCCGGGCGGGAAGCCTCAAGGATCCCAGCAATGGTCCTTGGAAGGAAGACAGTAATGGCGCTCTCTGGATCACCACGGAGCGTATCGGCTTCCGTGGGAAGAAGGATGCTTTCACCTTGGAAATCGCGGATCTTGACCATGCTGAGCTGGATCACGGCCCTCTTCGCTTTTTCGAAAAGGGAAAAGAAATGCCGAAAGCCGTCCGCATCGATGACTACGAGATGGCGGGGGTCATATTGACAAATTTACTGCAGAGATAGGGTCTGGGAATCAGAAGGCAGACATCTGATATCTGCGAACGGTCATCTGGCAGCAGTTACCACTTTCAAAAAGGAGATCATCATGGAATTTGATCAGGTACTTGCACTTCGTAAATCTGTCCGTTCTTACACGGACGAAACTGTTTCTAAAGAAAACTTGGATGCGCTGGTGAAGGCGGCGCTCGCTTCTTCTGTCGGAAAGCACAATGATGCGGGCTATACCCTCTGCGTCGTGACAGACCCTTCGCTGCTTTCTGCCATCGACAAAGAAGCGGAAGAAAAGCTCGGCAAGCCCCATATGTTCTTTGAAGCACCGGCGCTTATTTTCATCTGCGAGACGAAGGCGGCCTTTGATTACCTGAAGGAATTCGACGCCGGCATCATCGCTGAACATATCCACCTGAAAGCCTCCGATCTCGGCCTCGGCTCTGTCGTCCTCTACGGTTTCATCCGTCATCTGGGCCACGACGCGGACTATGTGAAAGCCCTCGGACTCCCGGAAGGCACCTATCCACTCCTTGCCGTCGCGGTCGGTCACAGCCGCGCGGCAAAAATGGAGCGAAAAGGGGATCGCGAATTTGAAGTCATCTATCGCTAACCCTCTGCTACATATTCTAACGACCACTCAAAAATAAAAAAGCCCTTGACACAGCTTCTAAATGGTGATAAAGTACACACAACGAAACGATGAAGGAAAGAGTAAGCAGTCTGATGACAGCAAAGCGAGTCCGGATAGTGAGAGCGGGCATGGATAAGATGCTGAAGTGCATTTCTGAGTTTGGCAGGCTGAAACTATAGTAGGTCTTCCCGGGAACTCCCGATACAGGGTCAGGGTTTGATAGAACCTTTTAAGGTATGCTTGGCGACAAGTGTATGAAATTGGGTGGAAACACGAAGCTGCGGCTCTCGTCCCTTATGGGACGAGAGCTTTTTGTTTTGGAAAGAAAGGATGAGGAAGAATGGGCAAGCTGATCGCAAAAGAACTGGATGAATTGAGATGGGGTCTGGCAAGCTGCCTTCTCTTCATCGGTATTTCGTCTCCTGCCTTTCATCAGTTTTATAAAAAGTCATGACAGGCTTTCTGTTGTCTGGAGCTAGATGACCAAGAGCCGATAAACAATCGATCAGCAAAAAAATACAGGCAAGGATGGAAAAGAGTACATTTCCCGAGGCCAGCAAAGCGAGTCCGGACAGTGAGAGCGGATATGGATAGGGATATGGAAGTGCGTTCCGGAGCCAATGGGCCGAAAGCAGAAGCCGGTAGGCCGTTCGGGAGACGCCCGTTACAGCGCATGGGTATGGTATGTACCTTATAAGGCCAGGGGAGTGATCCCATGGCGAATCTGGGTGGAAACACGAGTCCTCGTCCCAGGAGAAATTTTCTCCTGGGACTTTTTTTATTTGAGGTAAAGCGATGAGACGATGTAGAAACTGTAAGATAACACAGATAGTGATCGAAAATAATGATACAAGAAAAGGAGATACCTATGAGACAGAATAAAAGAGAATTGATACAAGCCGCTTTTCACAATGAAAAAACAGATCGCATTCCGGTGGGGTTCTGGCATCATTTTTTGCAGGACGAGGTGGGAGCGGATGCTTTCTCACATCCGCAGCTGACAGAGAAGGCGCTGGAAGGTCAGGCGGATTTCTATCAGGCCTTTGAGCCAGACATGATCAAGATCATGTCGGATGGTTTCTTTGGCTACCCGCATCCACTGCTTCAGAAAGCAGTCGAAAGTCCGAAGGAGCTGATGGCGATCACCCCTTTGGGGCGAGAGTCGGAATGGTTTGCCGCGCAGATCCGATATGCCAGAAAACTGGTGTCGATATATGGGAAAGAAACTCCGCTTTTCTACAATCTATTCGCTGTCCCACGGACCATAGAATTCATGCAGAACGGTATCGGCCATCCAGTCCATCTTTCGGACTGGCTGAAGCAGGAGCCTAATAAACTGACGCATGTGCTGGATGTGATTTCTGATGACTATGCAGAGCTGGCAAAAGCGCTGGTGGAGGAGGCGAAGGTCGATGGGATTTATCTTTCTGTCAATAACATCAGCTACGATGAAGTGACAGAAGAAGCATACCGGAGCATCATCGCACCTTATGAAAAAAAGATTCTGGAAGCAGCCAATAGAGCCGGTGGAGAGAACATTCTGCATATCTGCGGTTATCATGGCTTCCATAATCATCTCAACTGGTATCGGGAGTATCCTTTCCTGGCGGTGAATTGGGCGGCCAAGGTCGAGGGTGTATCTCTTTCTGAAGGGAAAAAGCTGTTTCAGGGCAAGGCGGTGATTGGGGGATTTGGTCAGACAGAGAAGGATCTGATCTATAGCGGAACGGAAGAGGCGATCAAGGCAGAAACCCGACGGCTTTTGGACGAAGCAGGGCGAATCGGGGTCATCCTTGGTGCTGACTGCACGATCCCGAGAGATACACCGGTTTCTCATCTGAAATGGGTGCGAGAGGCAGCCAATGAGTGACGGATACAGATGAAATGATGGATAAGAGAAAAGGAGACTTCATGATGAAATGGACAAATATAGCAAAAATGGCGCTGCTGGCCGGAGCGGCAGGAGTGGTTCTCGCAGCGGCTGGCTGCGGCGGAGATCAAGCGGCATCCTCAGCAGCAGAGGGTGGAAAGAAAGTGGTCAAAGTCGCTCATACAGCCCACTACTTCCCCTATGATTTCGTGGATGATAACAACAAATCAGATGGCCTTGAAGTGGCAGTCATGAAGGAAGTAGCGAAGAAGCTGCCGCAGTATGAATTTCAATATGTGCCGACATCTGACGATGATCTTTTGATCGGGGTAGAATCAGGCAAATATGATATCGGGACGAAGGGGATCTGGAAGACACCGGCTCGCGAAAAGAAATACATTTTCCCGAAGAATAACATCGCTGCCAGCGTGATCGGTGTGACGATCCGCAGTGAGGATGCGAATACGATCCAGAATCTGGATGATTTTGCTAAGGCCGGCAAGACGCTCGTACCGATTGCTCCGCAGAATGCACAGTATCAGGTCGTTACGGATTATAATGCAGCACACCCGGATCATCCCATTGCTTTGGAGGCTTCAGAAAATTTCCAAGTCGCAGATGCGTACAGCTGGGTGCTGGAAGGTCGCTATGATGGCTATTTCTCTATTGAGCTGGCCTATCAGAAGAATGTAACTGCCAAGGATGCACCGTATGGGCAGTTTAAGGATAAGTTGACCTACTTCCGATACAAGGCACTTCCGACTTATGCTCTTGTCAATAAGAAGGAGACGAAACTGGCCGAGGAAGTGGACCAGGCACTGGGCGAGCTCAAGAAGGAAGGAAAGATCGCCGAGCTGGAAAAGATATATTTTGGTGAAGAACTGGATCTGCTCTTAGACAAGCAGTGATCCTGAGACGGGAAGAAAGGAGCGCAAAATGCAGAATAGACCATTTTCCTCAGAAGTTATTTTCTCATCGATTCCGGCATTGCTGCCGTATCTTCTGGTGACGCTGGAAGTGGGGCTGATCAGTATCCTGACGGGATCCATCCTTGGCATGCTGCTTGCATGGGCAAAGCTTTCTTCCCATAAGGTGCTTCGGTGCGCAGCAGACGGATATACGTATGTGATCCGCTGCACCCCATCCATTGTTCTCTTATTTATAGTTTTCTATGGTCTGCCCAAGTGGATGGAGTTTGCTTTTTCTGTTTATATCGATGATTTATCCCGCGCAGTTTTTGTAATCATTACTTTCACGCTGCTCTTTGGCGCCTATGTATCAGAAGTTTTCCGTTCGGCCTATCTGGCGGTGCCGAAAGGACAGTACGAGGCAGCCGTGACGATCGGGCTCTCTCCGCTAGCAGCATTCATTCATGTCATACTGCCGCAGGCAGCCGTGATCGCGCTTCCGAATTTTGGAAATTCTGTGATCAATCTTTTGAAAGAAAGCGCGCTGGCATACACGATCGGCCTCATCGATCTTTTGGGAAGGACGAATCTGATCATTGCCAAGAATTATGGCGGATATGGGATCGAACTCTACACAGCGAGCATGATTCTATACTGGGCGCTGTCGATTGTGATTGAGCGAAGTTTTCTGAAGCTGGAGACATCCTTGTCTCATCAGCGAAGAATGAGCTGAAAGGAGGACAAGAATGTTGGACTATGCATTTATGGAAAAGGCGTTGCCGTTTCTTTTGAAAGCGATCCCGGTCACGCTAGGGCTGACATTTCTGGTGCTGGTACTGTCCTTCCTGCCGGCGCTTTTTCTGGCTGACCGGCGGATACGGGGCAGAGACTGGGGCGAGAAGCTGATTACACTCTATATTTCATTCATCCGGGGGACACCGCTTGTGCTGCAGATCCTTCTGCTATATGCACTGCTTCCCAGTCTTTTGCATTCACTCGTCCAAATGGCAGGTTTGTCATTCGACGTATTTCATGGCGTGAATCCTCTCTGGTATGCAGTGATCGTCTTTACTTTGAATACGATCGCGCTCATGTCGGAAATCTTCCGCTCTGCGATCACCAGTGTGGCGGATGGGCAGATGGAGGCGGGGCTTACCATCGGATTGTCGCGCTGGCAGACTTACAGAGAAGTCATTATTCCGCAGGCCCTCTCTTCTGCGGTGCCGAATCTTTGTAATCTGACAGTGAACCTGATCAAAGGAACGTCGCTTGCCTTTTTCATCGGAGTGAAGGACATCATGGCCATGGCTAAGATACAGGCGGCGTATGGCTATAACTATATTGAAGCGTATCTGGAAGTCTTTATCCTGTATCTTGTCATCTGCAGCGTGGTGCAGGTGATTTATAAACTGTTTGAAATAAAAATAAGCTGGTATCGCACGGCCGGCGAGGAGGGATAACTATGCTGGAAATCTCACATGTAAAGAAAAGCTTTGGGAAGAATCATGTCCTTAGAGACGTTTCTATGAAGGTCAATAAGGGGGATGTCATCGTCATTCTGGGACCATCCGGCTCGGGGAAGACCACGCTCCTTCGCAGTCTGGTCTTTTTGGAAAAAGCGGACGGTGGCGAGATGGACTTCGACGGGAAATCGCTGGACCTGAAGAAAGCCAGACCGGCGGATATTTCATGGGTGAGAAAGAATACAGCTTTCGTTTTCCAAAGCTATAATCTTTTTGCCAATAAAACGGCGCTGGAAAATGTGATGCTGGGGCTGACTGTCGGACGAGGAATGAAGAAAGAAATGGCGCGGCAAATTGCGCTGGAAGCACTCGAAGAAGTCGGTCTTGAAGATCGGAAGGATTACTACCCTTCTCAGCTTTCCGGCGGGCAGCAGCAGCGTGTCGGCATCGCCAGAGCGCTTGCGGTGAAGCCGGAAGTGATATTCTTTGATGAACCGACTTCAGCATTGGATCCGGAACTGGTGGGCGGCGTCTTGAAGGTCATGAAGAAACTGGCATCAGAAGGTGTCACTATGGTGGTCGTGACGCATGAAATGAAATTTGCCAAAGAGGCGGCTTCGAAAGTCATTTTCATGAAAGACGGACTCATTGTAGAAGAAGGCGCACCGGAGATGGTATTCACTCGTCCGCAGAAGGAGGAAACGAGGAAATTCCTGCGGCGTGTCCTTGAGAGGGAAGGTGAAGCCGACAAGCCTGCTCCCGTCTTCTCCGAGAGCCCGTCTCCTCTTCCGCTTGCAGGACTTGCATGAGGCATCAGCTGCTCTAGGGAAACACTGATTCAATCGTTGTCAGATTTCATTCTTGGATTTTTATACAGAGCAAGGAATCATCTGACGCGAATAGCGAGCTATTTAAGGAAGATGATGACGAAGCTATGTATAAAAATCCATATGAAATCCGACTCTGCGATTTAATCAGCGCTTCCCTAGATTTCGTATTCTTTCCCAAAAACCATTTGACATTTCTTTCGCGTTATGCTACCCTATGTTCATCGATAAGTGCTATGAAGAAAAGAGTAGTCAATCGGAAGACGGTCAAGCGAGTCCGGAGAGTGAGAACGGACACGGATAGGGTGATGAAGTGCATTTCTGAGCATGTAAGGCTGAAATGACAGTAGGTCTTCCGGGAGCTCCCGATACAGAGCCAGAGGTTTGTTAGAACCTTGTAAGGTATATCTGGCGACAGGTATATGAAATTGGGTGGAAACACGAAGCTATAGCTCTCGTCCCTTATGGGACGGGAGCTTTTTGTTTTGTCAAGAAAGGATGAGGAAGAATGGGCAAGCGGATCGCAAGAGAACTCGATGAATTGAAATGGGGTTTGGCAGGCTGCCTGCTTTTCCTCGGTATCTCTGCTCCGGCTTTCCATCAGTTTTACGAGAAATCATGATGGCGGTCAGAAGTCAGAGGGCCAGCCGTAAATCAAGTCTTTTGTATATCATTTACTCAAGGAGGAACATATCATGAAAACATCTCTGAAATTTGCTGCCATCGCTGCTGCTGCAGCTCTTTCCATCGGACTTCTCGCCGGCTGCGGCGGCGATCAGAAGGCCGCTTCTTCCAAGGCTGCATCCGCGGCTGCTGACGGCAAGACATCGGTGAAGCTGGTGCTCTCGAGTACGGAGCGTCCGCTTTCCTGGGCTGATGAAAATGGCAAGCTGCAGGGCTATGAATATGATATTTGGCAGGAAGTCAATAAAAACCTGAAGTCCTACCACCTGGATATCCAGGCTGTCCCGCCGGAAACCCAGGACGTTATGATGGAGTCCGGCGATGCGAAGGTCGCTTCCGGCGGCTACTATCGCACACCGCGTCGTAAAAAGGACTACATCGTCCCGAAGACACCGATCGGCGTTTCCTCTGTCGAAGTGTATATGAGCAAGGAAAATGCAGCGAAGTACAAGAGCCTCGAAGACGTCGTGAAGGGCGGCGGCAAGCTGGTGCCGAACACACCGAATGGCGGTATCTACAAGGTGCTGACGGACTGGAATGCAGCGCATGACAACATTCTGAAAGAAGTACCGATCCAGGACGGCCTCACTCCGGCGGAACGCCTGACTTCTCTGAAGAATGGACAGTATGATGCACTGGTGTACCCGAATAACCTTGGTGTGGAAGACATCGCGAAGGCGATGAATTTCGAGATCGTTTCTCTGGCTAAGCCGATCAAAGTCAATGAGACTGTCGTCATCGTGAACAAGAATGAACAGAAGCTCGCCGATGAAATCGAAGCAGCTCTCGAAAAACTTTCCAAGGATGGCACACTGAAGAAGATTTCCGAAAAGTGGTATCACAGAGATCTCTTCGATCAGCTGAAGAAATAAGATGGGGAACAGGTTCAGGTTGATGGGTTCAGGATTGTGGTGGCAGCTTCGCTGCAAATATAGCAGCGAAGCTGCACAACGCAAGTTTGAAAGCAGGGATGAGTAGCTAGGGATTAGGAATTAGACTAGGAGACTAGGAGACTAGGAGACATCAGCCTTCTATCCTCTGGCCTTCGGGCATCGCCCCATATATATTCGCGGCGAAGCCGCCACCTTCATTCCTCATTTCTCATTCCTCATTCCTAATTTCTAATTCGCACAAAGCTTTCATTCAGAATCAGTGGACGGAGCCGCCCAAGGGGCTAACCCTGAACTTTCAAACCTAAAATCCATTTTCCACTATCATTCCCTATAATAATGTAATAAAATAAAGAGGGGCAGGAATGCCCCTCTTGTTTTTGTTTGGAGGTACATATGGAACATACAGAATATATCGCCCACTTGCAGGGCATCGTCCAGATCCCGACCGTTTCCTCGGTCAATGATGCCGGCACAGACTGGAGCGAGTTTGACAGGCTGCACCAGTTTCTGCAGGAAGCCTATCCTTTGATTTTTGAAAAGCTCGAAGTCACGACCATCGGGAAGGCAAGCCTGCTTTTCCACTGGAAGTCATCGCATGCGGAAAAGCAGCCGGTCATTTTCATGGCGCATCAAGATGTAGTGCCTGCGCCGCATGAAGAGCAGTGGAGTCATCCGCCCTTTGCCGGCGAGATCGCCGATGGATGCCTCTATGGACGTGGCGCAGAGGACTGCAAGTCGGTCCTGACATCGGAAATGGATGCGATCACAGAGCTTTTGGAAGAAGGCTTTGATCCTGATTTTGATATCTATCTGTCTTTTGGTCACGATGAAGAGGTGCAGTGCACCGATGACAAGAAGGGCTCTGTACTTGCGGCGAAGTATCTCGAAGACCACGGTGTCAAGGCATACTGTATTTTCGATGAAGGCGGGCATGTGGAAGCGGTCGGATATCATGGAAATGAACGTCCCGTAGCACTGGTGGGATTGGCAGAAAAAGCGCCGAATGAATATGTCCTCTACAAGGATGGGGCAGGCGGCCATGCCAGCAAACCGGGGAAAGGGACTGTGCTGGGCGATGTCGCTCGCGCAATGGCAGCCGTCGAAGCGCATCCGATGCCGTATCGCCTGACCCCGCTTGTGAAAGCGCACCTGAAAGCGCTGGCGGAATCCGTCGCAGATAAGAAAGTCGCAAAGCTCTATGCGCACCCGAAGAAACACTGGGATGAACTGGTAAAGCTCGCGAAGAAAGACCGTGAGCTGGATGCCAAGCTCCATACCACCTTCGCCGTGACTATGGCAGAAGCTAGCGCGCAGGCGAATGTTCTCCCCTCTCATGCGGAAGCCACGATGAGCGTCCGCATCCTGCAGGGGGATACGGTGGAATCGGTCAAGCACTATCTGGAGTCCATCATACCCTGTGATGTACAGGTGAAAGCGACTTTCGCAGAGGATCCGAAACCGGCCGGCAGTGTCGAGAGTGAAGCATACCATCTGATGAGCGAGACCATCTATGATATCTTCGGCAAAGATACCCTCATCGTGCCGAATCTCATGCTGGGGGCGTCTGACTCCAGAAATTACGCAAAGGTATCGGATAATGTCTTCCGTTTCAGCGGCCGCCTGAAAACGGAGCAGTGGGGCGAAGCGCATCAGGTCGATGAACGCATGCCGATCGAGCATCTTGGCATGCCGGTTCAGTTCTTCAAGGCATTTTTGAAAAAGTATAGTGAGAAGTGACTGTTAGCTGGGAATTAGAGAATCTGGAGAGTTGTGCGAATGGTATCCTCGTATCGTCATTTCGAGCGAAGGCGAGAAATCTTTGTCATTCGCGGTCACACAGTCGATGCATGGAAACCGCAAACGGGAAACCTGCGATCAAGAATTTTACGAGCACCACCATTTCTCATTTCTCATTCAAGCGAGGCTTTCAAACGCAGTCAAGGGATGGCACGCCCCATGGGCTAATCCTATCCATATTTCCAAGCAACTATCAATCAACAATTATTCGGAGAATCAGCATGTACAAGAAACCAAGCATCGGCGGCGTCCTGCTGGACGGCTGGGCGCTGCTCGCCCCGATGGCGGGCGTGAGTGATCTTGCGTATCGCGTCATCGCCCACCGCATGGGAGCGGCACTGACGACAGCGGAAATGGTCAGTGCCAAGGGCCTGTATTATAAAAATGAAAAGACCGAGGATATGCTGAAGATCGATCCCGGAGAGCATCCGGTCGCACTGCAGCTCTTCGGAAGCGATCCGGAGATCATGGCGCTCGGTGCGAAGGAAATGGAAAAGGCAGGGCCGGACATCATCGATATCAATATGGGCTGCCCCATGCAGAAGGTGGTCAAGAATGGCGATGGCTCGGCGCTGATGAAGAATATCCCTCTGGCCCAGTCCATCGTGAAGGCGATGGCAGAGGCCGTCCATGTGCCGGTCACCGTGAAAATGCGTCTCGGATGGTCGCGGGACACGGAAAACTGCATAGAGCTTGCACGCGCGGTCGAAGAAGCTGGCGCTGCCGCGATCACCGTGCATGGCAGGACGCGGGAGGACTTCTATCAGGGAAAGGCTGACTGGGCGATGATTGCGAAGGTGGTGTCTGCCGTACACATCCCTGTCATCGGCAATGGTGACGTGGTGGACGGACCATCGGCTAAGCGTCTTATGGAAGAAACGGGCTGCGCTGCGGTCGCGATCGGCCGCGCAGCGTGGGGGAATCCGTGGATTTTCAAAGCCGTCGATACCTATCTGGAGACGGGAGAGATCATGGATCCGCCTTCTTGGGAAATGCGCCTTGCGATGTCGCGGGAGCATCTCCACGGTCTTGTCCTTGAGAAGGGTGAGTATGCAGCCGTGCGCGAGATGCGTGCGCATGCGAGCCGCTATTTCAATGGCCTCCCGCAGGCGACGGCGCTTCGCCGCGAGATCATGAAAGCATTGACGGAGCAAGAGTTCAATGACACGCTCGATCGGTATGAAGAGGAGAAGGGACTCCGAGGGACTAGTGACTGGTGACTAGGGATTAGGAGCCGCTAGTGACTAGCGACTGATGACTTGAATACTGCATTCGGGCATCGCCTCATATATTCGCGGCGAAGCCGCCACTTTCATTTCTGATTTCCATTCCTCATTTCTCATTAGAGCAGAGCTTTCATTCACCATCGAAGGAGAGTATGCCCTACGAGTCAACCATGTGAGTAAGAATAATGTTGGATGAGAGTTTCTGAAATTCACTTTATGGCCGCATTATATTTTACAATTTCTATATGTAAGAGGGCGCAGAAGCGCTCGATATCATTGACAAGAGAAAATAGAAATATTAGAATGATTAAGGATATTTCATGGTTGAGAGGGATACGAATAGATGGCTTGTGCAATAGAAGGGCGCAGGCTTTTTCTATCGTTCAGGAGGGAGCAAAGATGTCGGACATCAGCTGGCTTTGCGGAAACAAGTGCCACATGGCAGGCATGCGTGCGTCCTTGTGTCTTTGCCATGTCATCCTTATAAGAGTATTTCGTAGAAAACTCCTTTGTAGAGGGGCTGTGCGTCTGATGCACAGCTGATTTGCAGAGGAGTATTTTTGTTTTATGGCGCATGCCATAAGAGGGAGGAAATCATCATGCATGTAGGGATTGTTATGGGAAGTGATTCCGATCTGCCAGTCATGAAGAAGGCATTTTCCATTCTTGACGACTTCGGGGTCACTTATGACGTGACGATCGCATCGGCTCACCGCACGCCGAAAAAGCTCGCAGACTTTGTAGCCACTGAAGAAGAAAAGGGCGTCGGCGCCTTCATCGCAGGCGCTGGTATGGCGGCTGCTCTGCCGGGTGTCGTAGCCAGCCTGACACTGAAGCCGGTCATCGGCGTACCGCTTTCCGGTGCAAAGCTCGACGGTATGGATGCGCTTTTCTCTATCGTGCAGATGCCTTCCGGAATCCCGGTCGCTACAGTGGCGATCGATGGCACCAAGAATGCAGCATTCCTCGCTGTAGAGATCGGTGCGGTATCGGATCCGGATCTTTTCCAGAAATACAAAGCCTATCGTGAAAAGGCAGCCAAAGAAATTTTTGAAAAAGACGCAAAACTGCAGAAGGAATTAGGAAGATAAAGGATTCAGGCTGACGGGTGTAAGGTTAGCTCGTGGGCTGGTCGGCCCCTTGATTACGTTTGAAAGATTTTCTTGAGTGAGAAGTGGGAAGTGGTGCGGTGCATAAGAATACTGAAGTGCCGCGAAGCATGTATGGGGCGATGCCCGAAAGTGGTATTCGAGTCACCAGTCACCAGTCACTCGAGGTTCGTAATCCCTAATCCCTAATCCCTAATCCCTAGTGACTAGTCTTACTATGATTGAATAAACGATACGAAGTCCCAAAGGAGAATACCAAATGAAAGAATACAAACCATTCAAATCCGGCAAAGTTCGTGAACTGTATGATCTCGGTGACAGCCTCGTCATGGTCTGCACCGACCGCATTTCTGCTTTTGACAACATCCTGAAATGCCCGATCCCGGAAAAAGGCTGCGTGCTGAACCGCATGTCCAAGTTCTGGTTCGATCTCACGAAAGACATCGTGCCGAATCATATGATCTCCATCGACACCAAAGATATGCCGGAATTCTTCCAGACCGCAGAATTTGAAGGCCGCTCCATGAAGACACAGAAGCTCGACATGATCCCGGTCGAATGCATCGTCCGCGGCTACATCACCGGTTCTGGCTGGGAAGGCTATCAGAAGGACGGCAAAGTCTGCGGCATCCAGCTGCCGGAAGGACTGAAGGAATGCCAGAAACTTCCGCATCCGATCTTCACCCCATCCACCAAAGCACCGGCGGGGGAACATGACCAGAACATTTCCATGGAAGAAGGCGAAGAATGGGTAAACCGTTTCTTCCCTGGCAAAGGCAAGGAATACATGGAAAAGCTGTCTGAACTGACCTTGGCTCTCTACAACAAGTGCGCGGACTATGCCCTGGAAAGAGGCATCATCATCGCGGATACGAAATTTGAATTCGGTCTCGATGAAAATGGAAATATCGTCCTCGGCGATGAAATGCTGACGCCGGATAACTCCCGCTTCTGGCCGGCAAAAGGCTATGAAGCAGGTCATGGACAGCCGTCCTATGACAAGCAGTTTGTGAGAGACTATCTGAAGGCGCATCCGGGAGATACCGTGCCGCAGGAAATCATCGACAAAACCATCGGCATCTATAAAGAAGCCTATGAACTCCTGACCGGCGAAAAATTTTAAGGTTGGAGACTAGGAGCTGGAAGCTAGAGACCAGAGACCAGTCACCATTTATATGTATAGGAGAATTCCCGAATGTACAAAAGTACAGAAATTTATGATGACAAACCCCATGAAGAGTGCGGCGTCTTCGGCATTTTCGACCATGATCTGTCGGCTGTGCATGAAGTGTACTATGGCATCTTCGCCCTGCAGCACCGCGGGCAGGAAAGTGCCGGAATCACTGTCACTGACGGCAAGGAAATGGAAACTTTCCGCGGCATGGGACTTGTAACGGAAGTATTCCGCAACCTGCCGGAAAAGGAAGGTCACATCGGCATCGGCCATGTGCGCTATTCCACGACCGGCTCTTCCATCCCGGCGAATGTCCAGCCGCTGCAGGCAGACAGCATCGACGGCCCGATGGCACTCGCGCATAACGGTAATCTGGTGAATACCCTGAATCTTCGCCGCCGTCTCCTTTTGGAAGGTTCTACCTTCTCGACTTCGATGGATACGGAAGTCATCATCAAACTGCTGGCAAGAAGCCGCCGTCCGACCGAAGAGGAAAAATTCAAAGAACTGATGGATGAGATCCACGGTGCGTATGCGATTGTCGCCTGCACGAATAAGGCGCTCTATGGCTGCCGCGACCCCTTCGGCTATCGCCCGCTCGTCCTCGGCAAGACCGAAACGGGCTGGGTCTTGGCTTCGGAGACGCCGGCGCTCGATGCCATCGATGCCAAGTTTGTCCGTGATATCCTCCCGGGCGAAATCGTTTCCATCGATGACAATGGCGTCCGCTCCACCATGTACTGCCCGGTCGATGCTCATAAGCATGGCATCTGCTCTTTTGAATACATCTATTTTGCCCGCCCGGACTCCATCATGAATGGACAGGACATTTATCAGGCTCGTCTCAATATGGGCAGGAAGCTCTGGGAAGAATGCCATTTCGACGGGGACGTCGTCATGAGCGTACCGGACTCCGGCAACGTCGCTGCCCTTGGCTATGCCACGGCTTCCGGCATCCCCTTTGTGGAAGGGCTGCTCAAGAATAAGTACATGGGCCGTACCTTCATCCAGCCGGGGCAGAAAAAGCGTGAACGCGCTGTCCGCATGAAGCTGAACCCGATCCGCATGAATGTCGAAGGCAAACGCATCGTATTGATCGATGACTCCATCGTCCGCGGCACGACGAGCGGCATTATTATTAACCTGCTCAAGAATGCCGGTGCCAAGGAGATCAAGCTCTGCATCAGCTCGCCGCCGGTCAAGTACCCCTGCTTCTTCGGGATCGATACCGCGGAAAGAAAGCAGCTCATCGCGGCGAAGTATTCGACAGAGGAAATCTGCTCCATGATCGGTGCAGATGCCCTTCACTACCTTTCTTTGGAAGGGCTCGCAGAGTCGATTTCCTGCATCAAGAAGGAAGATATGTGCTTCGCCTGCTTCGATGGCATCTATCCGGAACACGTTCCGCACAACGGCCTCGGAAGCATGGATGATGAGGAATAGCTGATAAATTAGTGGCTAGGGATTAGGGATTAGGTTTCCTGCTTGTGGCGCAGGACAAGGTGCCACGAAGCGGCCAGCATGCTAAGCGCATGTATCGTTTTTCTCGTGTCGTCATTCCGAGCGAAGCCCTCGAATCTTTGCGCTACCGGCAAAATGGAGAGATGAGCAGGCATTTCAATCGATGCCTCGGTATTGCATGCCAGCTGCGGGTATTGTCCCATATAATAATGCGGCGCTTTATGATTTATGTGCCGCACCATTTCCATTGAACCCTCAGAACCTATAGAACCTGCTGAACCCATTTCTAACATCTTTATTTATATACACTATATACGGAGGAACTATGGCTGAAAAGAAGAAAGGCCTGACCTATGCAGAAGCTGGCGTCGATATCGATGCCGGTGAAAGAGAAGTAGAGCTGATTAAGAAATCCGTACAGGCGACCTATACCCGCGGCGTCATGGGGGATCTGGGCGGATTCGGCGGACTCTTCCGTCTGAAAGAAGAGCTCTCCGATGATCCGATCCTTGTCTCCGGCACGGACGGTGTCGGCACGAAGCTGCGCCTTGCCATCGAGATGGGTATCCATGATACCATCGGGCAGGACTGCGTCGCTATGAGTGTCAATGATGTCCTTGTACAGGGCGCGCGTCCGCTCTTTTTCCTCGACTACATTGCGACCGGCAAGCTGGAACCGGAACTGATGGCAGAAATCGTAAAGGGTGTCGCAGATGCCTGCATCGAGTCCGGCTGCGCGCTGCTGGGCGGCGAAACCGCAGAAATGGCTGGTTTCTACGCCAAGGGCGACTACGACGTCGCAGGTTTTGCTGTCGGTATCGTGGATCGCAAAGACATCATTACCGGCGAAGACATCAAGGAAGGAGACGTCATTCTCGGCCTGCCGTCCACAGGCGTTCATTCGAATGGCTACTCTCTGGTGCGCCGCATCATCAAAGACAATGGCCTCTCGCTCAAAGAAACCTATGAAGGCTTCGACAAGCCGCTGGGCGAAGTACTCCTTACCCCGACCCGTCTCTACCCAAGACCTGTACTTCCGGTGCTGAAAGGCGCGAAAGTGAATGGCATGGTGCACATCACGGGCGGCGGATTCTACGACAATATCCCGCGCGTACTTCCGAAAGGCACCCGTGCGGTCCTCGATGCGGACAAATGGCCGATGCTTCCGATCTTCCCATTCCTGCAGCGTGAAGGCGGCGTCGAAGCGCATGAAATGTACCGCACCTACAACTGCGGCCTTGGCATGCTCCTCATCATGAGCCGTGAAGAAGCCGAAAAGGCGAAGGAAATCCTTGCAGCCATCGAAGAACCGGTCTACGAAGTCGGTGAGATCACGAAAGGCGAGCAGGATGTCATTGTGACAGGTGGTCTTTTCCATGAGTAAGAAAATTTTGATTTTCGCTTCCGGCCGAGGATCGAATGCCGAAGCCATCCATGAAGCGACGGTAAACGGTACCATTGACGGCACTGTGGTCGGCGTGATTTGTGACCATGCCGATGCCCAAGTCCTTGAACGCGCCAAGCGCTGGAATGTACCGGCGACGGTTCTCGAACGGAAAGATTTCAGCACGAAAGCGGACTTCAATGCAGCCATTCTGGCTGCTGCCAAGTCCTATGCGCCCGATCTCATCTGCCTTGCAGGATACATGCGTATCTGCGGAGAAGATCTTGTGAACGCATTCCCGAACCGCATCATCAATATCCATCCGGCGCTTCTCCCAAGCTTCCGCGGGCTTCATGCCCAGCGTCAGGCGATCGAAGCGGGCGTAAAAGTCGCAGGCTGCACGGTCCACTTCGTGGGCACCGGTCTTGACGACGGCCCGATCATCACGCAGGTCGCTGTGCCGGTCTATGATGATGATACCGAAGATACACTCGCAGATCGCATCCTTGCGCAGGAGCACCCCGCCTACGTTCGCACCGTAGCAGCTTACTGCCGTGATGAACTCCATGTAGAAGGACATCATGTGACGGGGATGCATAGAAAATAGTCGGTAGCTAGGGACTGGTGACTAGGGATTAGAAATCCAACAGTTGCGTAGACCCTTGGAGAAGGGACGCGCCAAAGGCGCAGGATAGAGTGCCTCGAAGAGGTACAATTCTACGTTGCGGTCAGTATGCCAATCGCACGTATCGTTCTTCCTGTATCGTCATTCTGCCCGAAGTGGAGGAATCTTTGTGCTACCGCTAAGATGGCCTCGTGAGCAGGCAGTGAAACCGATGTCTCGGTATTGCATGCCAGTCGCGGGAATCGCCCCTTATAAAACTCTGCGGCGCTTTATGATTTGATGCGCTGCACCACAACCCTGAACCTGCCAACCTGAACCCCGAACCCTGAATATATCCAAAAGGAGGAATCTAAATGCCAATTAAAAGAGCACTGATCAGCGTATCGGATAAGACCGGTGTCGTAGAATTTGCAAAAGGCCTTCACGAACTGGGCGTGGAAATCATTTCCACCGGCGGCACGATGAAAGCCATCGCGGATGCCGGGATCCCGGTCAAGTCCGTTTCTGAAGTGACCGGTTTTCCGGAAATGATGGACGGACGTGTGAAGACACTGCATCCCATGATCCATGGCGGCATTCTTGCTATCCGTGATAACCCGGATCACGTGAAAGCGATGAAGGAACATGGAATCACCGGCATTGATCTGGTCGCTGTGAATCTGTACCCCTTCCGTGAAACCATTGCCAAGCCGGATGTGACCCGCGCTGAAGCGATCGAAAATATCGATATCGGCGGCCCATCCATGGTTCGCGCGGCAGCCAAGAATTACAAATATGTTACCATTGTTGTTGATCCGTCCCAGTATAGCGACATTCTGGAACGCATCAAGTCGGATACGCTCACCGAAGATTTCCGCCTGGATCTCTCGCGGAAAGCCTTCCTGCATACCGGTCTCTATGACTGCGCGATCGCTGACTATATGACGAAAGAAGTTAATGGCAGCAAAGACACCCTGCCGGACATCTACAGCAAAGCGTATGTGAAGGTGCAGGATCTGCGTTACGGCGAAAACCCGCACCAGAAAGCCGCTTTCTACAAGGATCCGGAAGTGAAGGGCGGCATCGCGGATGCGAAACAGCTTCACGGCAAAGAACTTTCTTACAATAACATCGTCGATATGGAAGCAGCATGGGATCTGGCCAGCGAATGGAAAGACCAGCCGGCCTGCGCCATCATCAAGCACACAAATCCATGCGGCTGCGCACTCGGTGAGAATGCACTCGATGCATTCAAGAAAGCCTTCGCGGCTGACAGCAAGTCCGCTTTCGGCGGTATTGTCGCGATGAATCGCGAATGCGACAAAGCAACGGCAGAAGAAATGAAACCGATTTTCTTCGAAGTTGTCATGGCGCCGAAATTCTCCAAGGAAGCATTGGAAGTGCTGGAAACGAAGAAGAATATCCGCCTGATCGAAGTACCATCCCTTACGCATGAAGAACTGCAGCTGCACAAGGTATCCGGCGGCCTCCTGATCCAGACCCCGGACAACAGCACAGAGACGCGCGCGGACTGCAAGGTCGTCACTGACAGAGCGCCGACTGAAGAAGAATGGAAAGCGCTGGAATTTGCATGGGTCATCGTCAAGCACGTGAAGTCGAATGCGATCGTCCTCACGAATCAGGACACCACACTGGGTGTCGGTGCCGGACAGATGAACCGCGTCGGCTCTGCTGACATCGCCATTGCAGAAGCAGGCGAAAAAGCGAAGGGCTCCGTCATGAGCTCCGATGCTTTCTTCCCCTTCGGCGACACCATCGAAGCCGCAGGCAAGGCTGGCATCACGGCTGTCATCCAGCCGGGCGGATCCATCCGGGATCAGGAGTCCATTGACATGGCAAATAAATATGGCATTGCGATGGTATTCACCGGACATCGTCATTTCCGCCATAGCTGAGAGAGGAAGAGTGTATGAAAGTTTTAGTGATTGGGAGCGGCGGCAGAGAACATGCGCTGCTCTGGAAATTATCTCAGAGTCCGTCGGTGACGGATGTATATGTCATCCCGGGCAATGACGGGATGAGCGATGTCGCCTCTCTCATTCCTGTCAAAGGGAATGAGGATATCATCGACTTCGCCCGCCTCATGCAGGTCGACCTCACCGTTGCCGGGCCGGAGACCGTCCTGACCGAGGGCCTTGCGGATGAATTTGAAAAGAGAGGCATGGCCTTCTTCGGCCCTTCCAAGGCGGCGGCCCGCATCGAAGGATCCAAGGGATTTGCCAAAGCTCTCATGAAGAAATATGGCATCCCGACAGCCGCGTATGAGACTTTCGATGATGAAGAAAAAGCCATCGCTTACCTCAAAGCCAATGATACCTATCCGATCGTCATCAAGGCTGACGGTCTGGCCTCCGGCAAGGGTGTCATCATCGCGCAGAGCGAAGAAGAAGCCATCGACACCGTGAAGGATATGCTCGAAGGACATGCATTCAGCGGCGCAGGCAGCTCGGTCGTCATCGAAGAATTCATGGAAGGCGAAGAAGCCAGCATGCTCTGCTTCTGCGACGGGACGAACGTCGTCCCCATGATTTCCTCGCAGGACCACAAGCGCATCTTTGACTTCGATAAAGGACCGAATACAGGCGGTATGGGTGCCTATGCTCCCGCACCGGTCATGACAAAGGAAATGTGCGAAGAAGTCAATGTCCGCATCCTCCGTCCGATCGTAGCGGCGATGAAGAAGGAGGGCTACCCCTTCAAAGGCTGCCTCTATGCCGGGCTCATGATCACCAGTGAAGGGCCGAAGGTGGTAGAATTCAACTGCCGCTTCGGAGATCCGGAAACAGAAGCCGTCCTTCCGCTCTTTGACGGGGATCTTGCCCGCGTCATGCTTGACTGCGTCCATGGTACGCTCTCCGACGAAGATGTCGTCTGGAAGAAAGCCTGCGCCGTCGATGTCGTACTGGCGTCCGAAGGATACCCGGCTTCTCATTCCTCCGGCGAAGTCATCTCCGGCATTGAAGACGCAAAGAAGGCAGGCTGCCTTGTCTTCCATGCCGGTACCGTCAAGAAGAACGGACAGTATGTCGTCAATGGCGGCCGCGTGCTGAACGTCGTCGCTCTTGCAGATACGCTCGCTGAAGCCAAGGCGAAAGCCTATGAAGGCGTCAGCTGTATCTCCTGGCGCGGTATGCAGTATCGTCACGATATCGCAGACAAAGGCCTTCTGCATCTGGAAGCGAAGAAATAAATAAAAAGCTCGCGTGGATATTGATTGATATGATCCATGCGAGCTTTTTTATTAGGGTTAGAGTTTTGCCGCCATTTGATTATGACTCAAAGCCTCTCTTGCATGAGAAATGAAAAATGGTGGCGGCGGCATCGCCGGAAACACATATGAGGCGATGCCCGAAGTAGTGTTTCCTTAAGTCCCTAGTCACGAGTCACTAGACCCGAACCACCCATCCCATACATTTCCCCCATTGACACAGGGCTACTATTAGCTTAGAATTAAGACATACTCAAAGCTCTCTATTGGGGGAGTGTTGTTAGGAGGACAAACTATGAAAATGAACAAAACAGTAGCAGCTGTCGCTGCTGGTATGATCGCATTTGGCGCTTTCTTTTCCACTTCCGCTGCCGGCATCGGTTATGTAGATACCAATGCAGCTCTTCAGTCTCATCCGAAGATGCAGAAAGCACAGCTCGACATGAGACAGGCTGTCCAGAAAGCTCAGGAAAACTTCGAAAAGCGCAGCCAGGGCAAGTCTGATCAGGAAAAACAGCAGATCATGACCGAGATCCAGAAAGAAATGAACCAGAAAGAAAGCTCCACCATGCAGCCGATTTTCAATGATGTCAGAAAAGCCATCCAGCAGGTTCGTCAGGAAAAAGGCCTCGACATCGTTTTGGAACAGGGGGCAGTCGTTGACGGCGGTGTAGATATTACCAAAGATGTCACTGCTAAACTCGCAAAATAACTGTATTCGTATATTAAGCCCCCATCTGAGATGGGGGACCCGGTGGAGCCGT
>OGQF01000941.1_pt1 | contig 22700 bp, 26 predicted proteins | sample 1553141 | NCBI WGS metagenome assembly OGQF01 (sample SAMEA2580005, study PRJEB22360) | human gut metagenome | biome: human gut; feature: human-associated habitat; material: faeces | place: Denmark | collected 2008/2010
GGTGAACGTCCGATGGCTGCACAGAACAAATCAATCGGTCAGTTCAACTTGTCAGGTATTGCTCCTGCTCGTCGTGGTGTTCCTCAGATTGAGGTTACATTTGATATTGATGCAAACGGTATCTTGAAGGTATCTGCAAAAGATAAGGCAACCGGTAAGGAACAAGCTATCCGTATCGAGGCTTCCAGTGGTTTGAGCAAGGAAGAAATCGAAAAGATGAAAGCTGAAGCTGAAGCTAACGCCGAAGCAGATAAGAAGGAACGTGAAAAAATTGATAAATTGAATCAGGCTGACAGCGTAATATTCCAGACTGAAAATCAGTTGAAGGAATTAGGTGACAAGTTGCCTACTGACAAGAAGGCTCCGATTGAAGCTGCTTTGCAGAAACTGAAAGATGCTCATAAGGCACAGGATTTGGCTGCTATTGATACTGCTATGGTAGAAATCAATACTGCTTTCCAAGCTGCAAGTGCTGAAATGTATGCTCAAGGTGGTGCACAACAAGGTGGCGCACAGGCGGGGCCTGATATGAATGGCGGTGCCGGTCAGCAAGATAATGGAACTAAGCATGGAGATAATGTGCAAGATGCTGATTTTGAGGAAGTCAAGTAAGACCACTAAAAATCGGTAGGCATCGATAATCAAAAATATTGAAAGAGCGTGATACTCAATGAGTTCACGCTCTTTTTTTATTTTCAAGTTTTTCGTGAGAAATGCGTTATTTTTGGAATTTTGCAGTATATTTGTACCATAATTGTACCAGTACTTAAAAGGATATAAGGTTGAACTTATTAATACTTATCACCCTTTTTCGGGTACCAACAATAAAAATAGAGACATATGCCAAGAGCAAAATTTCAAATAGAACGAAAGTGCAAGATATGCGGGAAACCCTTTATGGCACTGACAATTGAGTCACAGTATTGCTCTCCTGCTTGTGGCCAAAAGGCCTACAAAATACGTAAGCGTGAGCAAAAGAGAAATGAGGAACTTCAACAGGTGATTGAAGGCTTGGATTCAGACCGTGATTTTATTACGGTACCAGAAGCTATTGCCCTCTTTGCCGTAGGAAGACAAACTTTATACCACTACATTCGTAGTGGCAAAATTCCTTCGGTCAACTTAGGTCAGAGATTGACAAGACTAAGTAAAAAACAACTCGGGGAATTATTTCCACTACGAACCAGTGTAATTGATGGCGAGGTTAAAACGGTTCGCAAGCTTTATGATATGGAGCCAGAGAACTGCTACACGATTACTGAGATTTGCAAGAAGTATAAAGTGAACGATAGTACGGTTTATACGCAGATTCGTAAGTATGGTATTCCGACTCGCCAGATAGGAAACTACGTGTATGTACCAAAATCTGAAATTGATAACCTTTATAAAAACGGTAAAGTATGAAAAAAGCATTTAGTCATACCAAAGTAGCCGTCAAGCTTCGCAAGTCTCCTTACGCTGAAGCTTGGTTCATTTATCTCGAAGCTTACCCAGTATATGATTATGAAGGGGCCAAACCTAAACGTGTACGTGAGTATCTAAATAGAACCATTACCACACCAGTTTGGGACAAGAACCAGCCTACAAGAGGTAAAAGTAACGGCGAGCAACACTATATGCCAAAGCGTGATGTGAATGGTGTTATTCAGTGTCGCTCACAAGTTGATCAGCAGTCATGTATGTATGCCGATAGAGTTAGAGATACCTGGCAGCACGAATATGACAGCACTGCACTCTATACAGAGAAAGATGCTGAGACTGCAGCTCAGCAGGAAAAATCACGCGCCCACTTCCTTGATTATGTGAAGTTCCTCACCTATGAGCGTCACAAAGGTGATTCGGAGTCAATAATTGGTAACTGGGAACGCTTCTTAGGAATGCTCAAGGAGTTTACAGGTAAGGAAAATATTCCATTTTCAGAAATAGATATGCCTTTCATTGAGAATTACCGTAACTATGTGTTGACGGCTCCTAAACTCAGTGGTGGTAAAGGTATCATTTCCAAGAACACAGCATCCACCTATTTCTCGATACTGAAAGCAGCATTGAAGCAAGCCTTTATTGATGGCTACCTTACTATTGATATTTCAGCCAAGGTGAAAGGCATCAAGGGCGAAGAATCACGCCGTGAGTTCTTGACTGAGGAAGAACTTAATCGTCTGGCCAATACGCCATGCGACAAGCCCATTCTCAAAAAGGCTGCATTGTTCTCAGCGCTTACAGGTTTGCGCCATAGCGATATTCAAAAGTTGCGCTGGAGTGAGATTCAAGAAATGGATGGTAAATATCGATTGAACTTCACTCAGAAGAAGACCAAAGGTGTGGAATATATGCCTATTCCAGAATTTGCATACAAACTCTGTGGTGAGCGGCAAGACCCCGAGCTACTTGTCTTCCCAGGGCTTCCTGACCCATCGTGGATTTCCCGTCCGCTGAGAAGATGGATAGAGTCTGCGGGTATCACCAGGAATATCACCTTCCACTGTTTCCGGCATACCTATGCAACCCTACAGCTGGCGAATGGTACGGATATTTACACGGTGAGCAAGATGCTTGGCCATACGAACGTGAAGACAACGCAAGTTTACGCTAAGGTTATCGATTCTAAGAAAGACAAGACGACAGAAGCCATCAATATTGATGCAGACATAAACGACATATAGACCGACTGCACACCACTACAGCGACCTTGAGCCATTTACATAAACATGTAGATGGCTTTTTTTTTGCCTTTACCGATAGTTGTCGATTGTTATTGGATAACACTTATGATTGGCTTATGATTTAAGTCATAAAGCCCTCTGCAAAGTTTATGATAATAGCTTATGATATTACTGAAAATGAGGTCATTTACTGCTGAATAATCTATGATTTAGGCATGATGAGAATCAGTACGAAATCAGTATTGCTTTTTTCTTTTGTTTTGCAGCCGATTTGAGATAAATATCAGTAATCATCAATAATTAAATCGGAATAAAAATGGAAGAAACCAACATTAGGTTCGAGGACTTACCAGAAGCTGTTCAATGGATTAAGAATAAGCTTACGGAAATAGCCCTCAAGATCGATCGCATGCACGGTAATGCGATAGAAAAAGAAGAGCCGCCGCAATGGTTCTCAATTCAAGAATTGTGTGACTACCTACCGGAACACCCAGCAATTCAAACGGTATACACATGGACGAGCGCTAACCGCATTCCTTATTATAAAGAGGGAAAGCGCATTCGTTTCTTGAAATCGGAAATCGACAAATGGATGCTCAATAGCAAGTTGAAAAGCAGAGATGAGCTTGAGAAGGAAGCCCAAAATTTTGTAGAATCAAAACGCAAAAACGCATTTTATGGCACAAAAAAAGGATAATAGAACCACAACTCAGTCCGATGTTTCGGACTTCCCCCTCCACGCATTTCCAAAAAAGATATTGGAAATGGCGAATGGCCTTGCTGATTCTGAAAGTTTCCACATTGAGTATTTGCTCGTGTCGATGGTTTCGGCGATTGCATCTGCCACAGGTAATGCACTTCAGATAAGAATCAAAGGTGGATGGACGAGTAGCCCCATCTTCTACATCATTTTAGTTGGTCGTCCTGGACTTGGTAAAACTCCACCATTGGATTTTGCCTACCGCCCCATTCGTGCTTATGACTTCCAAAATCTTTCAAAGTTCAGGGCTATGATTGAAAAAGCTCAAAACGAAAAAGGAAGCTCAACTTCGGCTTTTGGCCAAGGTGCATCAAGTATCAAGCTGAGCAAAATTATGGTGTCGGACTTTACACCAGAAGCATTGATGCAAGCCCACAATGCCAATCAACGAGGTATCGTTGTTTTTGTCGATGAGATCATGGGCATGTTCAATTCTGTCAACCAATATAGCAAGGGTCAGTTGATAGAACAATTTCTTACTGCTTATAGTGGAAAGGCCATTGACATTACGCGTTGTAGCATGGAGATTCCCATTCATATTGAGATGCCTTGCATCAACATGATTGGTACCGCCCAGCCCAAGCGACTCCTCTCTCTCTTTAATAAGGGCTACAAGGATAATGGTTTGATCGACCGTATTTTGTTTGCTTATCCATTCGGGTATAAGATTCCCTATTGGGATTATACTAAAAGGAACAGTTCGGATGCCTACAAAGCATTGGCCGAACAATGGGAGAATATTATCAATGATATTTTGTCCCTTCCCTGTGACTTTGATAAAACAGGATTAGTAGTTCCTACAATACTTGACTTCACCAATGATGCTCGTGATCTCTTTTATGTATGGCGGAACGAAACAATTCTGCACATGAATGTAGATGACGAGGGAAACGAAATCGATGAACGTATTATGAAGACACACCTAAGTGTGGCACGTTTTTCTCTAATTTTTCAGATCATGAAGTGGACATGCAATGAAGCTGAGTTGGATTATGTAGATGAAGATTCTGTGAAGTCTGCCATCCTGCTTAACGAATACTTTGAAAACTGCTATAACCGCATTGAGAAACTGATAAAAGACGATGGCATTCCAGAGCAGAAGAAACTCTTTCTTGGAAACATTAAATCGTCTTTTACCACCGCTGATGCGATACAAGCCGGCAATGAGGTTGGCATGTCCGAGCGTGCCACCATGTACACGCTGGCCCAATTCCTTTCAGATGGTTACATCAAGAAAACAAGTCGTGGCAATTATGAGAAACTGCAATAATAACACCCTGTTTGCAGGTTGCAGTTTTTGCAGTTTGCAGTATGAGCGCGACATGAATATATATAACTTTTTTAATAACATTCCTATGGAAATGAGACGCGAAATGAGAGGCTCGTTCTCTCTTTTTACCCATTTGTCCATGGTGTGCTCGCAAGTTTATGGTTGCAAAATCTGAACAAGCAAGCCTCTGGACGCTGTATTTAACCGCTTATCGCCTTTATCAGAGAGAGGTGATTGAGCAGAAGAAGCTCTATAAGCGCTTCAAAGATGACTTCATAAACGGCAATACCTATCCTAAACGCTGCGATGTGGATGGGCTGAACGAACACAACAAGAACCTTGGCATCCTCAGGGAACTGTTGGAAAACCGTCTTGACCTAATTGAGAAGTACTTTGTGCGGCCCAGTTTTGAGCACAAGGACTATCTGGCTATGCAGCATGAGCTGGACACGACAGAAGTTGGCTCCACCACAATAAGCGAGGCCCCGCACATAAAACCCTTGACATTGGACAGTAATGTCTCATCTGAGATGTTCGAAGGGTTGGCAAAAGTACTCAACGACACGCATGTCTTTACGACGAGTGTGACAGTAGAGCAAGTAGAAGCCATGTTGGCGCTCAAGCTATCTTCTCCTTTGAAGGCTGATGTAAATCGCAAGGTTGTCACCTTCTTCGATGCGCTGCGTAGCCATAACCTCATTGCGAACAATTGGCAGAAAATTATAGCAGACAGCGGATTCTTCATTTCATCTGCAACAAATAGTCCCATTACTTATACGAGTATTTCTACGCTCTTGGGAGCTACGAAGAAGAATGAAGACCGTAAGAAAAAGGGCGCTGAAGAGGTGCCCAGTGTGTACAAATTGATAAGAGCTCGTGTGGCGCAAGTAGTCGAAAAATCGTCAACAAATAGCACTAACGACAGCATTTAGCAACAAAAAAGGTTGATACTATGCTTGATACTAATGTAGTATCAACTCCTAATGTGTTGAAACTGAATGGCTACCCTATAATTTTGCTCCTGCAATCAGAAATGGTTGTAGGAGTATTTTTAAGTACAACATTCAACATACACGCACAATGGACATAAAAGAACCTGAATTAGCATCATTGCTAAATATAGCTGATCGATTAAAGAAAGTCGAGACAGCGCTGGCCGACATTCTTCCTTTGGATCAATTCATCGAGCGAATTGAGAAGATAGAAACCTATATCTCTACAAGTAAGGAAGTCTTGAATTTGGAAGAGGTCTGTTTGTTATTGAATACATCGAAGAGCCAAATTTATCGTTTGACTCGCCTGATGGCTATTCCTCACTATAAACCGACTGGAAAGTCTTTGTATTTCAATCGCAAAGAAGTGTTGGAGTGGATTCAAAGCCATCCTATTGGTGTGAATCTGGAGAATGTAAAAGCGCTGGAGAATGGTACAGCGCCTGTCAAGTGTATCGAATCCCGCAATGAGAACAAAATATGACCGATTCTAATAGCCCCCTGCAATATCAGCCTACACCAGTGGGTAATGCGAAGGCTTATGAAGAAATTCTTAGGACTTCCATTATACATATAGGTGAAGAATATCAGAGCCCACCAGAAATCATCTGGGTGGACGATTCAGTCATTGCCACCTTGGGCAACTTTAGTGCGTCAACAGGTAAGGCAAAGAGCCGTAAGACCTTTAATGTATCAGCCTTAGTTGCAGCCTCGCTTTCCGGCAATCGTATTCTAAACTACAGAGCAAAATTACCAGAAGGAAAGCGTAAGGTGCTCTATTTTGATACAGAGCAAAGCCGCTTTCATTGCCATAAGGTTATGCAGCGTATTTTGCGTTTGGCGGGGTTGCCAGATAACGAAGACTGTGAAAACTTTGTTTTCGTAGGGCTTAGAGAGTTTGCACCATCCGTTCGCTTGGGAGCCATACAGTATGCACTCGACACTTGGAAAGACTATGGGCTTGTCATTATTGATGGCCTTAGAGACTTGATGATTGATATTAACGATGCCAGTGAGTCGGTACATCTTATCAATATGATGATGAATTGGTCGAGCGTGTTTAATATCCACATCCATTGTGTACTACACCTCAATAAGATTGATGACAATATTCGTGGTCATATCGGTACAGAATTGACCAATAAGGCTGAGACTGTATTGGTTATCAATCGAAGCACTGTTTACGCTGATGTGAGTGAGGTGCATCCATTGAATATGCGTGATAAGGAGTTCAAACCATTTGCCTTTAGTGTGAATGAGATGGGACTCCCTGGTGTAGCAAATGGCTATAGCTTAAAATCAGGAACCAAAATCCAGAAGCGAATTACAGCAGCAGACCTAACAGACAAGCAGCATGAGCAGGCACTTCGAGCAGCTTATAATGGTAAGTCTATGATTGATGGTTTTGAAAATACAGTGGCAGCACTTATTGCCGGATATGCGTCGATTGGCTTCAATCGCAAACGCACGCTGATGTCTAAGATTCTGGCTTCACTTATTGATAAAGGTCTTATCAAGGTGAATGGCAACGACTATGTTTTGGCAGCTGCGGAAGCCACACCATCACTATTTGACAAGGAGGAAAAAGAATAAGGTATAAATGCGTTCATTCGTCCTGTTTATATATAACAGGTGAATGAATGGACAAAGCAGATTAAGTATGAATATCGAAAATGCGAAAAAAATAAGCCTGGTTGAATTGATGGGACTATGGAGCTACAAGCCTGTCAAAACAAATGGAGTCTATGTCTTGTATCATGCCCCTTATCGTGTAGACAAACACGCATCCTTTAAGGTGGACTGTTTGAAGAACGAATGGTACGACTTTTCCACAGGTAAAGGAGGGGACATCATAGATCTTTGCAAACTTGTTTTCAATACATATAGTGTCAGCGAAGTATTGACTCGACTTGACAGAATGAATTTGGTCATTGATTGTCAGACAGTCAGCAATCCCAAGCCTATAACCCCCGTGGAGCATACGCCTTATTCAATCAAGGATTTGCGTCACCCCGCTTTGTTTTCGTATTTGCGAAGTCGTGGTATAGACATCGGTATAGGTGAAGCATACTGCAAGGAAATATGGTACCACCTCGATAAGAAGCCATACTTTGGGATAGCATTCCAGAACGCATTGGGGCACTATGAGGTACGCAACCCTTATTTCAAAGGTTGCATGTGGCGCAAGGACATTTCCTTTATACCCTCAAAACAGATTGGTGTGCAGTCCACCTGCTGCCTATTTGAGGGTTTTATGGACTTTCTTGCCTACAAGACTTTAGCGTTAAGAGGCGTGGAAGCTATTGGGCTTTGGGGCGATTGTGATTATATCGTATTAAACTCTGTCAATCAACTTCGGCGATGCTTGGAACGGTTGGCACATTATGACCATATCCATTGCTACTTGGATAATGATACTGCAGGCCAAACTACATTGGACACTATTCGTAGCCTTTATCCTGAGGCAACTATCAATGAAAATGTCAGATTTGAAGGCTATAAAGACGTAAACGACTTCTTAATTAATCACAAGCAATAAGATATGGTTATACTACAAATAACAACTCTTGATGAGTTCCATGAATGTGTTGTACAAGCTATGTTTCATTTTCCGGCCTTAGCAGCTCTTTCGATAATTCTGGCATCAATAGTATGCATTATTATTGTCGCCTATAAATACAAAACGAAGCAGATAGCCAAAGATGAAGCTGTCAGATATACTGGCATAATCTTCGGCCATTGCTTCTTTTACTTGAGCATCCTTTATCTACTTATCAGAATATACCGTACTCTGGAATAATGAGTGGCACTACCTGAGTGAAACATCATTTGCTTTGCCCTAAGAGGTTGGACTTCCCAAAGGAGTTCAGCCTCTTTTTTTATATCCAAAATCACGTTCAGAATATGAAAACAAAGTATGATATTGATTTTTCTAAGAAGAGTTGTTAAGATTAAGGCTGGATAACGGGCAAAATTCTTTGTTCTGCGGTTTTCGTTATTCCTTTGCACACGTCAACAGCGGCAAAACTGCTGGCAAAAACAGGAATTGTGTAATTAAACCAAAGTATAATATGAGCCCATTTGTGATATTCGTAATCGTACTTACAATCATCTACATCATCTACTATGCAGTGATGATAACCAGAGATTTATATGGCAAAAAAGAAGACCACAAGACGCAGGAAGAAGTCTTCGACGTAAGTGATATGGTTGAAGAAGAAGCGGCTGTCTCCGTTCATGAAAGCGACAATGGCTTTAGCGTGGCAGATAAGGAGTACGAGACGCTTAACCTCCATGATGAAAACGAGGCACCTTCATCAACAGATGGCGAAAGTGGAGACGCAAAGTCTGAAAAACAATCACCCAAGAACGTCGCTGAGAATCTGGCTCACAAGTTTGAAAAGAAGAGTGATGAGATTCAGCCCTCCATGAGTGACGGTATGTATGCCGATGACTTCTATCAAACCTTGCTCAATGGCAACAGAACTAATCGCCCTCAAATCAAAATCGAACATATAAGAAATGAACTGTAGAAATAAGATAACCAGCTTGGCTTTAGTGCTCGTAGGTTCTTGTTACGGACTTACAGCTTCTGCCAAATGCGGTAGCGTGGATTACACCCAAGGAGCGGATGCCCTTGCCATGATGCACGACTACGTGGTCACCATGATGCTCTATGTGCTCTACCTTGCGTATGCCTTTGCAGCTATCATGGCTATTATTTCTGCGCTACAGATATACATCAAGATGAACACAGGCGAAGATGGCATTACCAAATCCATCATGACCCTGATTGGAGCCATCATTTTCATGATTAGTGCCTCCATCGTGTTCCCGGCCTTCTTTGGCTACCAAATTTATACGTGAACTCAACTGCAGACGAGGATATAAAAACAATGAATCAATTAAAAACAGAAAAGAATGTTCAAGAAAGCAACTAATTTTTTGAAGCGTACCGCTAAGAAAGCGATTACGTCAGAGCGTTTGAAGACCATGGCCCTCATGCTCGTAGTAGGAACAGGTATCGCAATGGCACAGAACTCAGCAGGTGACTACTCCGCCGGCACCACGGCACTTACAACTGTGACGGAAGAAATCGCTAAATACGTACCTATCGTCGTCAAGTTGTGCTACGCCATCGCAGGTGTTGTTGCCGTTGTCGGTGCCATCTCCGTTTATATCGCCATGAACAACGAGGAGCAGGATGTCAAGAATATCTTAGTCTTTCAAAATGCGTTTGAAAAGACAAGAAAGCAAATGAAAGCAAATGCGCTAAGTATCAATGTTTTAAGCGATAATTTGAATTTTCCGATGTTTCCCAAACTCACTCTTAAAAAGACATAAAAGACTGTTTCTTGTTTCTGTTTTGTTTCTCGTTTCTCGGTTTATTTTCTTATCTTTACATCAGTTTTCCGAAGTAAGGGAAGGGAAAGAAAAGCAAATGTCAGCATAGGAAACCATATCTGACATGAACTTTCAACAAGAGGGAGAAAGACCCTCCAATGTAGCAGAATACAAAAACAAAATAACACTTCATACATTATGGCAAGACCAAAGAAACAAGTAAAGCTGAAAGAGCCGATTAAAATTCGGTTGAAGTCGCTCGCAGATGGCAACAAGAGTATCTATCTTGACATCTACTATAAGGGAGTGAGAAAGTATGAATACCTCAAACTCTACCTCGTCCCCGAAATCAATCCCATTTGCAAGGAACAGAACAAGCAAACTATGGCGGTTGCAGAACGCATCAAGGCAGAGCGCATCAAAGCCCTGCATGGTCACGGCATACTGGACTGGGAGACAGTAAAACAAGGCTCGATGCTTCTTACCACATGGATAAAGAAGTATTGTGAAGGTGGTGTCGGCATCAAGAAGTCAACGCTCCATTGCCGTGTGGAAATGCTGCACACCGTAGAGAAGTATCTTGACGAGACTAACAAAGGCTTCATTTCTCTTGAAGAGGTCAATGCGGAGTTCTGCCGTGGATATGTGAAGTTCTTGCGTAACTTCCCAAACTCCCATATCAAGTATGGCGAGCCAAGACCTATCAGCGAGAATACGGCAAGCCGATACCTCGGAATGTTCTCCACTGCTCTCAACAACGCTGTGCGACAAGGCATAATCCGCAACAACCCTATGAAAGAACTGGATGCACGTGAACGCATCCAACCCAAGGACGGCAAGAAAGAGTATCTGACCATTGAGGAACTTCGCACCCTCATGGCTACGGACAGTTATCGTCCAGAGGTCAAGGAGGCTTTCATCTTCGCCTGTTTTACTGGATTGCGATTAAGCGATATGTACCGTCTTGCTCCGATGCACATCTTCAAGACCGTTGACGGAAAGGGCGAATACATAGACATGGAAATGCAAAAGACGGAGAAGCCAGTTATAATACCTCTCTCGGAAGAGGCTAAGCGGTGGTTGCCAAAGCCAAGAGGAAATGATATTCCTTTCTTTGACATTCCGACCACACAGACCGTTATAGGCAGAGCACTCCGCAAATGGGCGGAAGCAGCTGGCATTGAGAAGCATATCTCATTCCATTGCTCACGGCACACGTTCGGAACGATGATGCTCACTCTCGGTGCAGACCTTTTTACCACAAGCAAGCTGATGGGACATTCCAATATTCAGACCACGGAAATCTATGCTAAAATCGTGGATAAGAAGAAGGAGGAAGCCATAAACCTCATTGACGGTATGTTCACATAAATCATTGACAACAAAAATATATAGAGACATGACAATAACTATCAGACAAAAGGCACTTGCCAACGACAACATAAGCTTGTATCTTGACATCTACGATGGTGGCAAGCGCAAGTTTGAATTTCTTTCCCTCTATTTGTTGCCAGAGGTTGATGTAGAGACCAAAGCAAGGAACGAAGAAACATTGCAACGTGCTCACCAGATAAGGGCAGAGCGTATTCTTCATCCAGAGACCATCCCAGAGGTAGGTCACTTGATGATTGTGAAGGGAATCCCCAATGACGAGTCTCCCGAAGTCTTGGACTGGATCCAGACTTACATCGACTGGATGAGCGACAATACAGACTACTCCAAGGCTATTGTAGACCAGTCAAAGTATCTGAAATACCTAATGAGCGAGTTCCTTGCCAACAAGCGCAGACCTCACATCACTCTGAGAAAGTTCGACAAGGAATGGTTCAAGGCTTTCTTCCTTTGGTTGAAGAACGACTATGTACCCCAGAAGTATGTACGAGTTGAAGCCAAGCCTTTGTGTGAAGGCTCCCTGCATAATGTTCAACAGCGCATAGTGGCTGTGTTCAACAAGGCGGTCAAGTTCGGCAAGTTGAAGGCTAACCCTTTCTACCAGTTGGAGAAGTCAGACATCTTTCCCAAGCCAAAGACATCACATAAGCAGTATCTCACTCCCGATGAACTGAAAAGGTTCATGGCTTCAGATGAGAGAAGTCCAGGGGTTGCAGAAGCACAGAGAGCTTTCGGTTTTGCCTGTCTGACTGGACTTCGTATCAGCGACATCAAGGCTCTGCGGTGGAGTGACATCAAGAGAAACAAGGAAACGAACACTCTTGTAATCGTCCAAAAGAAAACCAAGGCTCTCAATGCCGTACCAATCGGCAATACCGCCTTGTCATGGATGCCACCAAAAGGTAATGATGATTTTGTGTTCCACCTTCCTGCCAAGGCTAATGTGGATGCAGCCCTTAAAAGGATAGCCAAAAAGGTGGGCATAGAGAAGAATATCTCTTTTCACTGCGCCCGACATACATTCGGAATATTGGTACAGGCGGTTACTGGCAACATTGAGACTACCAAGAAGCTGATGGGACACAAGTCGCTCAAATCCACAGCCATCTATGCAGATGTGCTGACGAATGAAAAGGTCAAGGCTGTTGACAACACGAAGAAAGCCTTTCGAGGTCGCAAACAGCGTGAGGAGAACAAGCAGATACCGAGGACAAAGCGGACAGCAGCCACCAACACCCATCCACGCAGAATAATTTTTATACAGGATAACAAGTAAACAGAACTTTTCAGGATAACAATCAGTTAATTTCACTTTTGTAGTCCCCATTTTTCGGGCAGGGATTTCTCTCTGCCTTGGGGACCTACACTTTCAAAACAAGCAGTACAACGAATTACAAACAATAAATTACAGGATAATGAACAAAACTATCGACACCGAGACTCTTCTCTTGAAGGTAGAGTCACATGAGCACCGCATTGGGATAATGGAGAACCTTCTCCGTGATGCCAAGCAAGTATTGACACTGGAGGAAGCTGCCTTATTCATGGGTATATCAAAGAGCAGTCTCTACAAGATGACACACAAGCATGAACTTCCGTTCTTCCGTCCCAACGGCAAGATTATATACTTTGAAAAGTCCGAACTCTTGAACTGGATGCGCCAGAACCGCAGTATGTCCGAGGCTGAGACCAAGGCTGCAGCGACCAAGCACATGAGTGAACTTTGTAAATAGACATGGCGATGATGAAGGACGATATTTCCCATGAGGAGTACAGAAGCAAGTTGGCAAATATCGCTGACCTTGCCGTGAGCTACATCAATACTGGCAACGGCTACTTTCGGATGCGTGATGCTTTCAATGGACTTGCCGAACAATGCGGAGCCAACAAGGGCATCAATGATGAAGCAACCATTGGAAGAAGAAAACTTCTTGCCCAGTCTGTTTGCATTGAGTGCATTTCACGATTAAGCAGCCATTCTAATGACAGGTTGCAAGGCGAGCTCTATGTTATCGCAGAGGACATTTCCCCAAGGAGAGGACGGCACAGGTGATTTTCTCTTTACTGAGAAAAACAGCCTTGCCAGTTATGGTTATAATATTCAAAATTCACGGAACATGGATAAACAAAAGATACATTACTGCTTCACGCTGTCCGATGTACAGATGGAGTATCTTCGCAGCAAGAAATACAAGATTGACCGCATGGAATGCTTCATGTCTCTTGCCTCTCTTGCTGAACGTGAAACAACACTTGTTTCTATCAGCAAGACCCAACAAGTGGAAATCTTGTGTGGGCAATGTCTGGTTGACAATACCCAACTTGCCAAACTCTGGGATAAAGACCGCAAGACAGTCCCCAAACTTTTACAGGCTATGGAGGCTGTGGGCATTTCCTCTTCACAAAAAGTTGGAGACAACCGCATCATTACCCTGCATTCACTCTCTGGTTGGTATGTGGACGGAAGATTTGTCAAGAACGGCTTTTCATTGAAGCGCAATGCGGATGGCTCTGCAATCGTCCATACGGAAGTTCCACAAGCAAGGGTAATTGTTACGACAACGGAGGATGATACAAGGTCGGACAAGGAAGATAGGCATTCTGTCAATGGAATATCCGATACTGACAACAAGGGCAATTCTTCTATAGCAGATATTTCTTCTTCCCTAAATTCGGCTTCATCAAATGATAATGGAAGCGTGGGCAGGGTCGGAACGAATGGCAATCTTTCCGATGCTGTTACTGGTGGAATTTCCCCACAACAAAATTACTCCAGACAGTCTGTTGGCAATCCTTCTTCCATGCAAGAAGCAGATGCCAAACAGAATGAGGGAGAACACAACACATATCCACAGCATCTGGCAGGAGAACAAACAAAACAGTCTAACGGTTCTAATGCCTATGGTTACAAGCCTAACGACTCCCATAACGGCAATAAATAGGCATACAGAGGCTAATGAGCCACTATACCGATAATTCATCCCAAAGGACGATTGACCGCCATAGGCTACCGCCAAACCGTTATACGTTTAAGCAGCCTTGGGGATGGACGCTGTTAAAAGTGCCGTCATTTTATAGGTACTTTTCGAGAAATCCTTTTGTAATACAGAAGCCGTGTCCGTCTTTCTGTATTCCTAAAAGTTTCTCGGACTACTCGCAGGCTCGCAGTCGTGACCACCTTTGCAAGGTACTTGTAATCATCCCTTTTTAATCAGAGACAAGGACAAATGAGAAAGAAGAAAATCATAAGGAAACCGCCTACGGAAGTCCATACCTACCGATGTACGAAAGAAGAGTTGAAGCAGCTCCAGGCACTTGCCAAGGAGTGTGGAATAAGTCTGAGCCGCTATGTTGTTGAGACTGGCTTGAAGCACCGTCCACGCATGAGACTCACCAAGGAAGAGGTGGATGCCCTCAACTCTCTCGCCATCGCAAGGACGGATTTGATAAAGATCAGCAACGTGCTATCCAAGAAAACGGCTGAGGAAAAGGCTCGGTTCTTCAAGAATGAGAAGTTCATGCGTTGGTGGATTGATGCCGTTGCAGGACTTATCCAACATTGGTATAGCATTGAAGAGAATATCGCAACAAACGTACAGACCAAATCAAAGGAACAATTATGATTATGCTCGCAAAGGTCGTATCGTATGGAGGTAATTCCGTAAGGTACGCATTGGAAAAGGAGAATGCAAAGACGGTCAAGGTGAACAATATGCCCGATGGTCTTGACCCTACCGCCATCTGGTACATGATGAAGCATCATTGCCAGTATCATCAGGCGGAAAGGACGGTGGGCAGAAAGTTGGAAAGGTTCATGACCACTTTTGTACTTTCCCCATCAAAGGAGGAATCTGCCAACTTCACGATGGAAGATTGGGCGAACCTTCAAGACGAAGCCTTGGAAGTTTTGGATTCAGTAGGTCTTAACCCCAAAGGCTTCACAAACGAGGTGAAGACCAACTTCACCAATTCCATGAATGTGGGCGGATTGCACTCTGATTCCAAGTCTGGAACGCTGCACCTTCATATTGATTGTTGTCGTGTGGACATGGAGGGTAACACCAACGATGTACACGATATTCATCTTCGGGCGATGAAGGCTGCGGAAATCATCAATATGCGTCATGGGTGGGAACAACCGCAGGAAATTCGGAATATGCGGAAAGTGGAACTTGCGGAGGATTGTGAAAACGCCCTCAAAGATATGCAACAGTTCAACATAGACAGATACTTCAATCTGTTGCGCATGAAAGGCTATGAGGTTAAACCACGCTACGACAAACAACGGAAACTTGTCGGCTACACAGTCGGCAAGAATGCTTCTGTGTTCAAGGCTTCTGAGATTGGCAGAAAGTACATGGTGTCAAAGATTGAAGACACCTGGAAGAAACTGCACCCACAACCTACACAAGTCAAGACAAAGCCAGCTTCTCCATCCGTTGCTCCTACGCCTCGCCCAGTTCGTCCTGTCGTTCATACTCCAACAGCATCACAACCAAAGGCGCAACCTCAAATTACACAAACGGCATTCACAATCAACATTGGCGATGAAGTCAAAAAGGTGTGGATTCCGAACTCTGTCAAAGATGTCTTTACTAATGAGGTTCAGATTCCAGAGGATAATGATATTGCGACAACAGAGAATGTCGCTCATGTAGCGATGCTGTTGTTTGCAGGGTACATTGACGCAGCCACTTCCATGTCAGAGAATTGTGGCGGTGGCGGTTCTGCTCCTTCTTCTATTTGGGGTAAGAAAGACGATGAAGATGATTGGAAGTTTGCCCACCGTTGTGCACAGATGGCTCATTCCATGTGCAAGCCTAAACCACGCAGCAGAAGTTTCCACCGATAAATCAATGACAATATGGCAATCAGAAAAAGCAAGATAAACATAGACACAGAAGAAAGATCCGACTTCGACAACATGATGAATGATGTCGAAAACGAGGTTGAGGAGCAGCAAGCCGAGGATGGACTTGTAAACCGTGTTCCTGAGTTGAAGCAGTTGAGTGAGGACATTGACAAGGCTACAAACACCTTCATCAATGCCGCACTTGAACTGGAGTCTGCCATTCAGCAGTATCAGCGTGCGGAAGCCAAATTAGGTGGTGCTGTGACTACTATCAGCAAAAAGGTTGATACCATCAATCAGCACATAGACAAAGTTTTGGAAAATGCGCCCACAAAATTAAAGGTGGCAGTAAATGTCAATGATGCTGACTGGCAGAAGATTCAAGAACTGTTTGCCAAAGAACGCCAATGGATGACCGCACAGATGCAGACGCATATCCGTGAGGTCAATTCCATGCTTGCTGATGAACGGAAGAAAGTTCGTGAACGATACAAGGAATATGATGGTTGCTATCTCGGTCACTATGCCCAGTGGTTCTTCTGGTTTTTCTTCACGTTTGGTATCTTTGTGGTTGCAGGAGGGATAGCTATGATTGTTGCACAGAATTGTAGCAAATAAATTTGCAAACTATCATTCTTGTATTTCAATTTTGAATAATAATCTTAAAATGAATAGGAACTGGTGGATTTTGGTTATTGAAATAGTTTTCAAATAACTTTTGCTCATCATTATCATTGACGACACCCCCTATAATTAGTTCCTTGGGATTCACAAAGCTACGCCCTATGTATATGAGGGCATCAGGATATTCTTTGCCGAGGCGCAGTCTTGCATTTTCTATCCAGTCCTCAATCTCCATGATTATCAGTCCGTCTTTGCTACGTACCCATTCGAAGTCTTCTGCAATTTCTTTCACTGCGGACTTCAATTCATCATAAAGCATAGAGCCTAAATTGCTTTTATTATTTTTCACAAAATGCTTTAGTCGCTTCACATCATCCTTATTGCTTACTTTTGAAATGCAGCTCAGTTCTTTCCACAATTTCACGTTTACATTTTTGATGTCAGACAAAATATATTCACTGATGGAATCCTTCAGCATTTTTCTTAGGGGAAACTGTATTGTGTTTTCCCTCTCTATTTTGAATCTATTGAGTTGTTGGATATTATGCTCTGCCATAAATCTTTATTTAGCGTAAATGTTGTTTTGATATATTCTTGAACTTGCGGATAATCCGCAGAAAGCAAATCATTGCACTAATTCAACTCCAAATTTACTTCATCCTTATAGTTCTGAATTTCGTATTTTTATCAAATCCCATTACAAGCAAGTTGTATTCTTCGGGATAATAAACTGTGTTATTATGCACGATATATGGCATTGGGGCGTTTGTCGGCAACGAGACACTTCTCTTATTAACGGTATCTTCGATTTGAATACCAACGACCCAAGGACCAATATTCCTTTCGGTAAACTTGCAGTTGCCCGAAAAGTCTATCATTGCCTGTGGAGCATAGTCTTCCTCCAAAACCTTTCGGCTTACAGACAGCAATGAGTCTTGCACCTCTTTGTCCAATTCACAGAACAAAGTTTCCTTGCCGCTTCCTTTCGTGCTGGAACACGCTCCAACAAGAAGAACACAGAAAATAAAACATAGATATTTCATAAGCGTTTGTTTATTTGAGCCTTGCGGATAATCCACAGAAAGTGATTAATCATCCCAATAATACGTAGGTCTGTTGAAAGAAGGATACCAATCCAAGTATAGCACTTGTACCCTGGTGCCAATCTTGCGATAATCACCTTCCTCCACGAGCGAATTTCCATCATAAGTTTTATCTCCGACTTGAAACTCATACAGATAACAGTTCGTAGTATAGCGATGGAGTCAAGACGAAGTATTAGGTGTAATGACGGCTTCTGTTTTCACACCATGCTTTTTCAGCATACCTAATAGTATAGGTACACCAATAACGGCATAAGCAAAAACACAAATACAAATACCAAAGTAAATCTTCCCTATTGTTTCCTTTACTGAGCTAAAATCAATGTTTCTCATTTGATGTTCTTTTTAGTCTCTGCGGACTTGCAATCCGCAGGAAGTACAACTTTATCTTCTTTCAATCAATTCCCCATCCCATTTTACAAGGTTCGGACGATGGCATCCATGCCATTTCTCGAAGTAAGCATCAATATCGCAAACTCTTGACATCACTTTCTCTTTTAATTTCTCAACTTGATTGTTGTAACCAATCTCCGTGAAGTAACGCCCTACCTTCAACCCTCCAGACCAAAACTCCTTGGATAGAGCAGGCATTCCCTTTATAAAATCAGAGTCAAGCCTCATTTCCTTTTCACTGTTTGGAAGTATGACGTATTTCAGACCTTCCGTCTCTTTAAGTGAAGAAAGAGAGCCAAGTTGAGGGGTGACCTCAAAGGCATTTATAAATATCTTTATGTATCTGTCGCCTTGTGTTATCCTTACCGACACAAAATCCAAGAACTTGCCCTGTCTAAGACGGCACATATCATAAATATAACCAAAGCCATTCCATCCAAAGTTTGATGTCTTGAAAGGTTTCTCAACAAACCCTTTTTCTTTTAGGATGGGAAGGGCATCTTTGAGAAAAATATCTTTCCTTACTTTTAGAATATCTTTCCTTGTCGCTTGGTATTTCCGAACCTCTGGGCATTTCCATAACAGTAAAGAGAAAGCAAACAGCACAAAAAAGAACACGATATGCCTCATACATAGATAATCTTTCTCAAAAACTGTGTCATGCTGCATATCATAGAAGAACTCGGCTTGCCTAATATTTTTGCAAAGTTCTCTGCTTACACCTACATAATAGTCCTTACCAGCGTATGCGATTTTAACCGTTGAGTGCATTCTGTGTCCTCTACAATTTACCTCCAGGATGGAGTAAGTTGTAATCGGCTGTTCACATGAAACAATATAGTTTTGCTGCTGATATGTCGTGGCAACATATAGAGCAAAGCATAATACCCCAATGTTTATCGCTAAGACGATAGGAATCCATTTGTTTATTCTCATACCATAGTTGTTTTACCTCCCATAATCACTACTAATTAGTACGCTCCTTCTCATCTGTAATAAGTTCTTTCATATCCACAGACAACAACTGCGCAATATCAAGAAGTGTAGTAAGATTGGGTTGAGAGCGGTTGCATACATAAGCATTGACCGTACTGAAACTCCTTCCTAACTTCTTTGCAAGCCATGTTTGGCTTATCCCTTTGTCCTCTAAGACTGCTCTTATGCGATTTAACTTCATGTTTTTATCGTTTTTACGCTACAAAAATAATATTTTATCGTGATAATCCATCAAAATCCCTTGAATATCTGCTGTATTCCGACGTTATTTAGATAAAATAGAAATATAATCTGCAAAAATGGAACAAAACAATTGGTTTTCCAATACGGTAAGATACCAGTATGCGTTCATAAATATTTGTTCTCTTTGCCATACACTTAAAATGACAAAATCGGAAATTTATCATTGTTTTCAGTGTTAATTTATGTTTTCTCATGCTTTCATTTTGGGGTTTCTTGATTTTGTTGTTCCTATTTTGTTTCTTTCGTCATTTTGTCACCTCATTTAGTATTGGTTATCAGTACGTTACGAGCAATCAGTAAGATTTCAAGAAGAAGATTATGATGGTCGTGGGAGCATGTATCTTCCTCATTGCGGCGGCCAAGGCGTTGCCTCTGTTCTTCGGTATTGCCGCTTAAACATCAAGGATAAGTATGAAAAGCAAGGACGAACGCTATCCGGACTATCCGCTGTTCAAGGGACTGCAACGGCCTCTTGAGTTTTTGGGCATCCAAGGCCGGTACATATATTGGGCGGCGGTGACGACGTGCGGAGCCATTGTCGGCTTTGTCGCCGCCTACTGCCTGCTCGGTTTCATTGCCGGGTCTTGTCGTGCTGGCTACCGTCGTATCGGTCGGTATCGTGCTCATCCTTCTCAAACAGCGGAAAGGACTGCATAGCAAGAAGGTCGCTCCGGGTGTGTATGTGTATGCCCACTCGCGCAAGATCTGACGAAAGAAAAACCATCACGGCAATGTGCATGGCTTTATTGATTGTTGAACGCGGGCGGGTTTGTCTTGAAGCAAGGCGAACCTGCCCCTATTTAATTACACGTATATCGAAATGACCCTATACATCATTTTATGTTTTGTCGCTTTGTGCGCGGGTATGGCCTTGTCGGTCTATGCGTTCGGTACGGGCGGCAAGCGCAAGCGAATCTTTCAGGACATCTATTTCTCAGCGGAGGAAACGGACGGTGTGGGTGTGCTGTACACCAAGACCGGCGAATATTCCGCCGTACTTAAGATAGAGAATCCGGTACAGAAATATTCGGCGGACATAGATAGCTACTACGACTTCACGCACCTGTTCACCGCCCTTGCGCAGACCTTAGGCGAAGGGTACGCCATCCACAAGCAGGATATCTTCGTCAGGAAACAGTTTGCAAGCGAACCGGCTGACGGGCAGGAGTTCCTGTCGGCGTCGTATTTCCGCTACTTCAAAGGGCGTCCCTACACGGACAGCCTTTGCTACCTGACCATCACGCAGGAGGCGAAAAAGAGCCGCCTGTTCTCGTTCGACAACAAGAAGTGGCGCGATTTCCTCGTGAAAATCCGCAAGGTGCATGACCAACTGCATGACAGCGGCGTACAGGCCAGGTTCCTGAACAAAGCCGAGGCGAGCGAGTATGTCGACCGCTACTTCGCCATGAACTTCAAAGACCGCACCGTGTCGATGACGAACTTCAAGGCGGACGATGAAACGGTGTCGATGGGCGACAAACGCTGCAAGGTGTACAGCCTTGTGGACGTGGACTGTGCCGCACTGCCCTCGATGATACGTCCGTACACGAACATCGAGGTGAACAACACGGAAATGCCGGTCGATCTGGCTTCGGTGGTGGACAACATACCGGACGCCGAGACGGTGGTCTATAACCAAGTCATCTTCCTACCCAACCAAAAACGGGAACTGGCGATGCTCGACAAAAAGAAGAACCGCCACGCGAGTATTCCGAACCCGAACAACCAGATGGCGGTCGAGGACATCAAGCGTGTGCAGGAGGTCATTGCCCGTGAAAGCAAGCAACTGGTATATACGCACTTCAACATGGTGGTAGCCGTATCTGCCGGTGCAGACCTGCAAAAGTGTACGAACCACTTGGAAAACGCATTCGGGCGCATGGGCATCCATATCAGCAAGCGGGCGTACAACCAACTGGAACTGTTCGTCGGTTCGTTTCCGGGCAACTGCTACACGCTCAATGAGGAATACGACCGTTTCCTGACCCTTTCCGATGCGGCGATGTGCCTGATGTACAAGGAGCGCGTGCTGCACAGCGAGGAAACACCGCTGAAGATTTACTACACCGACCGTCAGGGTGTGCCGGTGGCTATTGACATCACGGGAAAAGAGGGAAAGAACAAGCTGACGGACAACTCGAATTTCTTTTGTCTGGGGCCTTCTGGGAGTGGCAAGAGCTTTCATATCAACTCGGTCGTGCGCCAGCTCCATGAGCAGGGAACGGATGTGGTCATGGTCGATACGGGAAACTCATACGAGGGACTGTGCGAGTATCTGGGCGGCAAGTATATCAGCTATACCGAAGAACGGCCTATCACGATGAATCCGTTTCGCATCAACCGGGAGGAATACAACATCGAGAAGATAGACTTCCTCAAGAACCTTATCCTGATGATTTGGAAAGGGTCGGACAGCCAAATCCCCGAAATTGAGTTCCGCATTGTCGAGCAGATAATCATAGACTACTATGATGCCTATTTCAACGGATTTACAAGATACACCGACGAGCAACGGGAGGTACTGCTGAAAAACCTGTTTGCGGCGGCCAGCCGAAAGAACCCAAACAAACCACCCAGAGAGGTGGATGAGATGGTGCGCAAACAGATAGAGGTGCTTGAGGCACGGCGGGCGGCCCTCAAAGTGACGGAGCTGAGTTTCAACTCATTCTTTGACTACTCATTCGACCGTCTGGAGCAGATCTGCACCGAAAACGACATCACGACAATCAGCTACTCGACCTATTCGACCATGCTGCAGCCGTTCTACAAGGGCGGTGCGTATGAGAAAATTCTCAACGAGACAGTGGATTCGGCACTGTTTGACGAGACATTCATTGTCTTTGAAGTGGATGCAATCAAGGAAAATAAGAAACTGTTTCCCATTGTCACACTGATTATCATGGACGTGTTCCTGCAGAAAATGCGCATCAAGAAGAACCGTAAAGTCCTTGTCATCGAGGAAGCGTGGAAGGCCATTGCCAGCCCGCTCATGGCGGAATACATCAAGTTCATGTGTGCGCCCGTAAAGGTTGCATCGTAAATATCTCTTTGGCAAGAGATTAGGAAAG
>OGQF01000944.1_pt1 | contig 22645 bp, 13 predicted proteins | sample 1553141 | NCBI WGS metagenome assembly OGQF01 (sample SAMEA2580005, study PRJEB22360) | human gut metagenome | biome: human gut; feature: human-associated habitat; material: faeces | place: Denmark | collected 2008/2010
CAACTTTATAACCCAATGGCTGCGGATTTTTTAATTTTACATCCCATGCAGGATCTCCATACATCACAACAACATCTCTATCATGGACAAACCCCATTTGATCCTTTGTCGGTTTTTTACCTATTACCGCTTCAAATTCTTCTTCAAACACATCCCGCTCTCCCAACTCCATCTTAGAAAAAGGGTAGTTGATAGTCAGTATTTGCGGACTCCATTGCTCCTCTATATGCAACATTTCTTGTTGGTTAAGATAAACAGCCTGTGCCAAAGTCATCCTTCCTGCATTTGAAGTCCAATATTTCAAACCACCCCAACCATTACGACCATACCAAGTAGTAACAACATAACCCACCATGGCTGTTGCATCCATTCCGCTTAGCCAGGCGACGGCCATACTTTCCGGATCATTGTTTATATTTCCAATCAAGCAATTACCTGCTGCAAAATAGACCCTTGGATGTTGAGTACCTTCTAAAAATTCAGGCGAAATAAAATCAGCATACAGCCGTCCACCCTGAGGTTTTAAATTACCCACAGTAAAGGGCATTTCCAGATTTTTTTCTGTAGCATGAGAAGATGTCACCAACAAATCCGGATCGATTTCTTTATATTTCTCAACCCATTTGCTCAATATCTCCCACTTATTGATTTGATAACTCCTAGTCACACTATCTGCTAATCCTCTTTCTCCCCAACCTCCAGGCTCACCGCCATCACTCATATAGGCAAAACGTTCAAAATATTTCCCATCACTCAACTCTCCTGTTGTATTCAATGCTGTGCGGATTACAAAAGGTTTTGCACTTTTTTCCACCATACGCATAGCATCTTCAGCTGTATATCCGGTAATAATACTCCATATATAATCAGCATAGATATCATTGTCTATTTTGCGGCTCAATCGGTGACCTTCCATTACAAACTCTCGGTTCAGCCGTTCCGGTTTATCCACAACGGCCAAATATCGCGGAGTCAAATTACGCAACTGCTCCAAAATATCCCCTAATCCATTTTCATAATACACAACTGTCGCCTTATGTCTTTTTACCAGAGCATTCACAACATTCATCCAATCTGCATCTGTACGGATTTCCTTAGAAGCTGCTACCACATACCCATTCTTCTGCTGAGCCATCACCTGAAATCCATTACCTGCCAATAACAGACATACTAACAATATTGTAAAAACAATTCTATTCATCATATATCCGGAATTAATTACCTTGAAACATATTAAACAAATCCTTATACCGCTTCATACGTTCAGCTTCCATGTCTTTGCATAACTTGTCATATTTTTTTGCATTTTCATGGTCTCCGGACAAAGCATACAATTCAGCCAACAAACCATAATAATTAGTTCCGTCACCACTAGCTTTCCCCCATGCTGTCAACTGTAAAGCAAATGACAACATTTTATTCACTTGCACTACCTCTAATGATTCATCAGCCAACACAGACAATACAGCCAATAAATAACTGCCTTTCAGCTCCATGAGATTCATATTTACAATCATCTCCAAACTCTGTATTACTTGATCATACTGTTTACCATGTAAAGCTTTAGCAACTGCTAATTTAAGACGCATTTCATCTTGATTGAATAAATCTCCTTTATTTACTAAATAAGATAAATGTGCCACTTTAACAGAATCAAACGGAGGCAAAATATAATGTCCGTTTTCTCCACAAGGTTCGCACAACTTATCGACCTCCTTTTTTAAATTACGACTTAATACAGACAATGCCTCATACCTTTTATCCACCTCCTCTTCATTCCCGACAACTGAATTTGCCTTTTTCAAAAGATTATTTAACCAGGCAGACCTATCTTCCGAATCGGTTCTATCCCATTTCATCTTCTTGGCAGCATATATTCCATACTCAAAGACATTGGAATAAGGATCGGAAAAAACATATTTGCTCAACAACAAATAAGTATCTTTATCTTCAATTTGCAATACAGGACAACGTGCCATATATTCACGAATCACCCTTTCAGCTTCTTGACGCATCTTGGTATTTCCCAACGCCTCCACATATTCCTTCACCGCCTTGACATCACGCTTGTTTGCCTCGTATTGCTTTTTTAACAACTCCACATCATTTTGTGCGGATGCTGCTAAACAGCACCCTACACAAAAAGCAGTTATAACAGATCTTTTCAACATATCATTAAACTAGACAAACAATTTACATTTTCAGATTCTTAAAGAAATCCGCTTCTACTCTATCATCCGGACAATTAGTGTTTTGCATTTTTACAATATCAAGTCCCAGAATATCTGTCAAATAAGGCACAATAGCTATTGTACGTTCCAATATCTTAGGGAAACGACCAAACACATGATTCAATTCTGTTTTCGTTGTCCCGGTCAAAAAGTTGATATAGTCTGAAACATCCAACTGTCTATCTACAACTATAACTGTAGGTTTACCTCGTTTATCTGGTTTACTTCTTATATACCCTTTATTACGGAAAGTATATATATCTGGACTATACTCATTCTTCGGGTCGTTTTCCCATGGAGCAAATATTGCAGTAACTTCCTTACCGGTTTTAGGATCTTTATATCGCAAATTCAAAAAAGCTGTAGGCTGTTCTGTAGCACCCAGATACAAACGAGAAATCAACAGATTTGAAAAAGCTTCTTTCCAGGTGGTCCAATCCTTTTCTGTGTATCCTTTCATCCGATCTCCGATATTGGGAATAATCAACATATCCTCATTTTCCAGATAAGTTTCCACCAAATCGTCAGGAGAATAATCATAATTATTACAAAGCGAATCACATAGAAAGACCCTGACAAACCAGTTCCGACGGATAAAGTCTCCATCCATTCCAGCAAAGACTTCTTGCTGAATAGTATTAACCACATCCTTTATCATTTCCTTATTCTCTTCTTTAATAGGAGTATACCATTTGTTAAAATACCCGCTCCAATTAGACACTTGAAAAGCAAATTGGTTATAATCATAAAGATAATACACACCACAATATTCCCATGTATTATATACCAGTTCCTCTACAGAGCCTGGTTCCCCTTTTGACAAACCATATAAAGGTCCTCCCAATTCAGGATCCGAATTAATATCCTCAGAACAACTGGCAAACACAAACAATGCTGCACATATCCATATATTTATAAAATTCTTCATACCTCTCTTCTTTTAATTATTTATTCGCTGTAATATTCTCTCTCGTATTATCCATACACTCTGTATTATATTTCAACTCACTTTCAGGTATACGCAATACATAATTTGCAGATGTTGCAGGTAAAGTATATACTTCATAAGTATTCCAGGAGTTATACCATTTATGTACGATTTGCGGTCTTCCCTGACGGCGCAAATCCCAAAACCTCATTGCCTCCTCGAAACAGAGTTCTCTGCGACGCTCATCCCAAATAAAATGCAATAAATCCTCTCCGCTATTAAAATCAGACATTTGCAAATCCACATAATTGCTTATACGTTTACTCCGCAACTTATTCAATAAATCAATGGCTTTTTGAGTCACGGTATTTTCTTTACGGGTATAAGCCTCTGCCACATTCAACATTACCTCAACACTTCTCCAATTTTCATGGTATAATTTATCATTGGGTTTTTCTGCTGTAGAGCCGGAAACACGGCGGTATTTCACCGGATAATAATATTGATATTCTGCAGGTTTATCATCTTCCCACAAACTTTCTGCCGGTTTAGCTGGAACATCCTGTATAAAATAAGCTTTCTTTCTCAAGTCATTCTCTTCATAACTTTTTATCAAAGAATTTTCTTCGCTACAAGAAGTCCGAAATCCCAATCCATACATATGTCCGGAAGCATTATCCGACAAATATTCATAATACACAGATTGATTTCCAAAAGTAAATACAATCTCCGGATTCAACATACCGTCCATCATACTAAAACCTTTTGAATTGGAAACAATTCCCATAATAGCCGTATCAACACCATTCAAATCAAATACATTAGAATTTTGTGCTAAACACATCTCGCTGGTACGGACCACCTCATCCCAATTTTCCTGAAAAAGAGCAATACGGGAAGCAAGCAATAAAATTGCAGGCTCAGTCAACAAGTGTTTATTTCCGGGAACTACACTTTTGTTTACATACTGCTCTGCCAAAGAAATATCAGAATTAATCAATTTATACACCTCACGTATAGAAGCCCGAGGACGCGGAGTAATTTGAATTTGAGGTGTCGTGCGTATCACCACTCCCGGTTGATCCAAATTTGCCTCAGCATAAGGCAAGGCATAGGTATTAACCAAACACCAATAATGATAAGCGCGCAATCCGTATGCCTGTGCTGCCAGATAATTGTACTTGCCGGAATCCTGCTCCACATACTCCATTGCAGGCAAAGCATCGATAACAAGATTACAAGCCAGAATATTCTCATAACGCTTTCCCCAGAAATTATCTGCCAACAACTCACCCAAATTCCAACGCCAGGAATACGCCTCCTTTCCCTCTTTTCCCGACAGAGCATCAAATGAATCCCAAATCTTACGTCCTACAACTTCAACATCGGAAGAATCTATTTCCAAACATCCCATCTCAACATCATCCGTCATCAATTTAAACCAGGCCACATCATCATTAAAACTGGAAGGATATCCCTCAGCATAAAGCATGGGAGAATATTCTTCTATTTTACCAGGAATCAACAAATCACCTGAATCCTCTTTCAAATAATCATTGCATGCAGACAACAGACCAACAATGGCAAGGACACATCCACTATATAATATTTTTTTCATCTTTCAAATCAATTTTAAAATGACACATTAATACCAAAGCTATAAGAAGGTAAAATAGGAATATTGGCTTCCGAGGTTTCCGGATCCAATCCCTGCCACTTCTTGTTTGCCCAAACATGCAGGTTAGATGCTTGGAATCTCAATGCCATTGACGAAATACCCACTTTATTTAATAATTTTTCAGGCATCATGTAACTCAGACCTATCAAACGAAGACGCAGATAACTTGCCTTAGCCACACGCACGGAAGAATTATCATATAAATAAGTACAATAGGCAAATTCCTGACTTTCATCCGACATATTTCTCAATCCTTTATATCCAAACTCATCTGCTATGCGGTCGTTATACAGCACTGGTATATCCGTATATTTTTCATCACCCGGCTTCCTCCAACGGTCATTCAGATTAGTCGATACATTTGCCACTGGGTCAAAGGCCTTGTTCTTATTATCATATACTGAAGGCAGACGTTTTACACCACCGATATTATAGGTAAATCCGACAGAAAGAGACAAACGCTTCTTAAATGTCAAATGGGTATCAAATCCACCGGATACATCAGGATTGATAGAACCGCTTTTCACCAAACGCATCATGGTAACATCACCTTCATGATACAATTTTCCATCTTTACCATAAAACAAAGGGTAACCATTCTCATGAGACAGACCGGCATAATCAAAAGAATACATTGTGCCAACTTTTTCCCCTTCCACAGCCAGATTACCAGCCAACATTAAATCAACCTCTTCTTTATTATTATAAAAATCATCATTAGCCAGAGTCACTTTATTGATGTTGCGTCCGAAATTCACATTAAAATTCCAATCGAACAACTTAGTTCTCAACAAGCCAATACTTAAATTACCTTCCACACCATGATTATCCATTTCACCGGCATTCATAAACAACCGTGCTTTACCGTTTGACAATGCTACCGTTTTATCCATAATCAAATCCTCGGTATGTTTTTTATACACATCAACACTACCGGAAAGACGTCCTTCAAAGAAAGAAAAGTCTGCAGCCACATTCCAGGAAGAGGTCTTTTCCCAACGCAAATCCGGATTCGGCAAACGGTAGATAGTTGACTTATCCAACGAACTGACCGGATTCCGGTCCTGTATTTCCAGAATCAGATTCGGTGTTGAATCATCATGAATATTTCCCTGTACACCATAGCTACCTCGGATAGCTATAAAATGTCCCTTATCAGCAAAATTTGACAAAAAAGATTCGTTAGTCAAACTCCACTTTCCGGCAATAGACCAAGTAGGCAACCATCTGTATTTAGGATTGCTGCCAAATTTATTGGCTCCATCCGAACGGATATTGAAATTAAACACATAACGGTTATTGTAAGTATAACTGGCAGTACCGAAAAACGATGCAACGCGGGAAATCGAATTTGTATTACTAGGTAACAAAGCTCCGTTCAAAGCATATGTATCATTGAATTTTGTTGTATAAACCGGCATAAAACGTTCCCCGAATTCAGGAGTCCAACCATATCCTGTGACAGAAGTCCCTTTATAACTGTTTCCTCTGATTTCAGCACCCACCATCACATTGATATCATGCACCCCATTTAAAATCTGCACATAATTCAAAGTGTTACGAACCGTATAACCGCTCTTTGACGTATTTTCCTGATTCAGAATACCTCCATAAGGCAATGCAGACTTCCAATATTCATCAGAATTTTCATCATAAGCTTTGTATTCATAACCTCTGATTTTGGTCACAAAGTTTGATTCATCTGTTTTCCAATCTCTTGTGTTGGTAGTGGAATTATGATAAGAGAACACGCCCTGATAAGAAATGCCCCACCCTAACTTTACATTCAAGTTTAACAAAGCATTAAAATCATTCATTTTCGCCTCTTTACCGGTATTATCCAACTCCTTCAAGACATTATAATTATAATTAGATGAATTCTTATATAAATGATAATCCCCGTCATCCTCATAAGGCTTCAAAGTTCTGGAAGTTTTATAGGCATAACTGAAAGGGTTTACTACAGAATAACCGTCATTTTTTGTCGTACTAAAATCAATCTTCGTTGAAAAGCTGATAAATTTATTCAAGTCTACATCCACTTTTGCCAATGAGGTAAAACGCTCGCTCACTGAACCCTTGGCAGCACCTTGATTATTATTATAACCGGCTGAAAAATAATACCGGATAGCTTCCATTCCACCTGCTACACTCAATGCATGATTATGAGTAATCGAGTTTCTGAACAACACATCAAACCAATCCGTATTCCGATGTGCCATTTCATCCGCTTTTGCAGCAAACTCCTGTCGGGTAATCCGACGATTTACCAACTCATTCAGCAAACCTTCATATGAATCTTCTGGATTCAATGTAATAGTAGAACCATACATCAATCCATCTTCAAAAATATCTTTAGAAAGTTTCATTCTCTCCGCCGAATTCATCAAATCAAAATTCCGGTAAGATGGTCTTTGATTCACTACCATTTCTCCATGGTACGACACTCTTGGTTTTCCCAACTTTCCTTTTTTGGTAGTCAATACAATCACGCCGTTAGCTGCTTTAACACCGTAAATTGCAGTAGCGGATGCATCCTTCAATACTGTGATAGACTCAATATCCTGCGGACTGATACCAGAAATTGCATTACCTATCAGATATTCGGCATCCTCACTGTTCAAATCCGAAGCTGAAACAGGAACATTCTGCTCCAGAATCACACCATCTACCACCCATACCGGAGCCTTATTACCATTAATCGTTGATGTTCCGCGGATACGAATTTTAGGAGTTGCACTCGGTTCACCGGAAGTATTCATAACCATCAATCCGGGAATTTGTCCCTGCAACATCTGGTCGATAGAGGCAGCACCTGCAACATAAATCTCATCTGTCTTCACAACAGAAACCGCACTGGCAGATTCTCTTCGGTTTACAGTCTGATAACCTGTTACCACCACCTCATCCATATTCAGATTTGCTTCATGCATCTTCACGTCAATACGCTCCTGCCCGGTATAGGTTCTTGTCTCAACATGCATTCCGACAAAAGAATAGACGATTTTAATTCCATGCTTATTTTCAACAACCAACATATATTCTCCGTTTACATCTGTTGCACATCCGCGAGAGGAGCCTTCCATCATCACAGTAACCCCAGGAAGCGGCTCGCCGTGAACATCTATCACTTTCCCTTTCAGCACCTTCACCTTTTCATCTTTTTGCGGCATCGGTTTAATAACCACCATCCCTTCCAGACATTCAAAAGAATAAGGCAATCCCTTTAAAATCTGACTCATCGCAGATTCCAAGGAAGCATCATTCACCTCCATGGTCAGTCTATGATCATCAGCTATTTCCTCTTCATTAAAAACAAAATACACTCCGGTCTGTTGTTTTACAGCTTTAAATACTTCACGCAAAGTAGCATTTTCCAATTTTAAATTAACTGTCTGCGACCAAGCGCCTGCATACACATTCATCGACAAGATAATTGTCAAAATGACTGTCAACCTCATTCCCAATGAGATCTTTCCTTCAACCTTCAACCGTTGAAAAAATTCAAAGACACGTTCTTTTGTCATAAATTATTATTATTTAAATTAGTTGTTAATAAACAGTAGATTTCACTGCAATATCTTTTCCATTGATCATAAAACTGACATTGGTTGTTTTTTCTATTATTTTCAACACATTGTTCAATTCATCATACTTCTTTACTACGCCGGTAAAGCGTCTTGTTTTAAATTCCGCAGCAGAGAATATAAAGTCGACACCATACCAACGGGACAATTGTGTTGTAATCTCTTCCAAGGTCATATTTTCATACTCAAAAATGCCTTGTATCCAAGAGATATTAGTAGAAGCTGAAACCGAATTTTTAGCCATTTTACCTGATTTCAAATCTACAGAGACTTGCTCGTCAGGCGATAGTCCAACTACTTGTCCGCTCATCTCTACGTTTACTCTTCCCTCGGCTAAAGTTGTCACCACACGATGGCTATCCTCATAGGCTGCCACATTGAATTTTGTTCCTACCACCTCTATATCTACCTCTTTTGCATGTACAATAAACGGGTGTGCTTTATCCGATTTCACTTCAAAATAGGCCTCGCCCTTCACTACCACTTCCCGGGAACCGCCAACAAAAGATACCGGAAAGGTGATTTCCGATTCAGAATTCAACCAAACCCGCGTCCCATCGGACAACGTAAAATGATACTCTCCCGAAACCGGCACTTTTACTGTATGCCATACCGGCTCTTCCATTTTTTGATGATTCAATTCATACTGCAAACCGACTGTCGTATCGTTCTTAATCAAGGCACCTTGCTCCTGCACCTCCCTTAAATCGTTTCTTGTCAAATCCAATTGAGTACCATTCGCCAAAACCAGTGTTGCTTTTGTTGTTCCGGGCAGAATGTGAATATTCGAACCAAGAGGTACAGTCTCCTCACGACTTTCCAAAAATCCTAACCCAATACCTAGAAACAGCAACACGACAGCAGCAACAGCTACCACCCGCTGTCTGATACGACGGATTTTCTTTGCAGCCATTGTTGCCGACAATCTTTTCCAAGCTTCTGCATCACGAATTTCCTCTGATCCTTTCACCATCCGATGCATTTTCACCAGACGAAGATATTTTTCAAATGTTTCCCGATTTTCAGGAGCTGTGTTTATCCAACTCTGCAATGTTCTGCTATCTGCTTCGCTTATATTTCCGCTACAGTAATCTACGATATGTTCAAAAATATTTTCACCCATATTGCCATCTCTTTTCTTCTATATTCCGAGAAATTGCAATATGGGTGAATAAAAATTCAAAAAAATTTATCAAGCAAACATTAATGCCACAATCAACAAGTCGCCCAAACTTTCCCTTAATTTTTTCAAGGCATGTGAATAATGGGTTTTCACCGTATTTAGTGATATATTATAACGCTCTGCCACTTGCTTGTACGAAAGATTTTCCAATGCGATGGCATTGAATACTTCACGGGCCTTTTCCGGTAATTGATTCACCTCTTTTATCAACCGTTCTCTCAAAGATGCAAACTCTTCCTCATCTGTTACTGCCACTTCTTCCAATAAAGAATTTACATGTTCTTCTATATCGTCAAAATATACCCGTCCCTGTTTTTCCAATACCTTCAGTGATGCTTTTGTAACAGCTCCAAACAAATAAGCCTGCAAAGAACCTGCAAATTCATGTCCTTTTCTATTCTCCCAAAAAGAAATAAACACGTTCTGAACAACATCCTCCACATCTTCTATCGATGACAAATATTTTAAAGCGTACACACACAATGCATGATAATAATTGTCAAACATCATACGCACACATTTCTCATTCTTCAACTTTAATAGTTCAACTATATCCTCCTCAGTATATTGCATTGTGATTCTATCTCAAAACTATTCGCTTCTTAAACCTGCAGACCGTACCGTCCTGCAAAATTCCTTCTATAATAATGGTATATGGACCCTCACTGTCCGAAGTCGTAAAATAACAGCTTCCCTGTCCGGCAACATTTGTCCGGACATCCGGATTCCAACAGACTGTTTTACGCATATCAATGGTATCCTGCAGTGCCAAACGCACCGAATCCACTTCATAACGAGGCATATAAAATTCGGCTTTTTTCTGATAGCCCAACAACGAAAAAGCCACAACATCCAAACGGGGAGCCTCTCTCAACACAAAATTAGGATTAGTGGTGATGACGATTGCTCCGTTTTGTGCCGCCCCTCCAAAAAAGATCTGCGACCGATACGAAGGAATAAAACTGATGCTCAGCAAATCTTCCGGCAACAACCGCATAACGTAATCCATCCTTTCTTCAAAATCATTGACCAGAATGTACAAAGGCTTTCCAAAGCGTGTCACAGAATCTCCAAGCACCGTTACGCCGGGAATTTCCTGTAATACCATTCGTATATCCCGCCCTGCCAAAGAGGCCAGTTTCGCCGAATCAAGATTATAATCAGCCATCCCATCATAAAATGAATACTGCTTACGTTCCATCCGTCTCTTCACAACCGCTTCATCCAAAACATACACCTTCACTCCATTGTCGTAATAATAATCTTTGGAAAACCGCTTGTAAAAATCATCTTCACCATTATAGGCTTCAATATCCACAGGCCATAGACTTGTCGGTTGCAGAAACACCTCTTTGTCAATCACCACCTCCACATTGCGCCGTCCCCGTTTATTCCGCCCTTGTATGACAAATTTTGTACTGTCCGGAAATGCAATTCCATCTATCAGAAAATGACCGGCAGAGTCTGCATTTACAACGCCGAATGTACCATTAGTTCCCAACAGTATCAACTTCGCATCTTCAGCCTCTTTTCCCCAAAAATTCTTCACCCTACCTGAAATTGTCTGTCCACGTTCTACATAATAATCCAATTTACCATATTTTTCCTTCAACACATCCGAAATATCAAAACGCGTCCAACCCTGTGTCAACATCAATAAATCCAAATAACGTCTGGATATTACCTGGTTGTTGACAAAATAAGCTGCAGGATCCTCAACATATCCTTTCAATTCAGAGGTCAGCAACAAATAAGACAAAATATGGTCTTGCAAAGTATCCTGAGCCACCTGTCCGTCATCGGTAATCGCCACAGAAAAAGAACCGGACAAATCAGTCAGACGTTCATCCGAGATACAAATATTCAAACAAGCAGAATCACGGACAAGATAACTATCCTTACTTGTATTCGCCTTTATTTCAGGACGTTGCGCATGCTTAATAAAACAAAGACGCCGACTGTAAACATCCCCCGCTCCATTCACCAACACCAAATGCAAAATTCCTTCCGGCATACTATTATTTGAAATTTTCCCTCCACTGCCAATCTTTACCTGTTCACAATGCAAAGGTACCCCCTTGGAATGCAACACCAGATAGAGTGGCTCATGCAGCTTCATCCCGGCAGAAGCCTGTACCACATACCCCGTATGCTGTTCGGTTGTCATGACTCTCAGAGCTATCGCTTCCCGCTTGCTTTCCGGCAGGGCAAAACATTTTTCCTTATCTCCACAACGTACTTTTGCAAAATATTTTCTCCCGGGCTCTGCTGTCAATTCAAACCCTCCCATACCTTTATATAAGGTCTGTATATAAGTCACCTGCTCCCCTCTGTCATCCACCACCATACCAGCCACATTCCGCGACAATCCGTCTTTTCCGATAGCCTTAAAAGCCACCAATTGTTTGCACCCTTCCAATAAATCACCACCTTCCGGCATAAACGCCACATCAAAATCCCCGCTTCCATCAGGCAATACAACCATTCGCTCAAACAAAAATGGGTCTTCTCCATTGAAACAGAGAGACACCTTCTTGCCAAAATCAGCAGAATCCAACCGGATTCTGATATTTCCCTCCTCATCCGTATTGACATATTTTTCCTTACCACCCAACACATATCTCACACTCACTTTTTTATACGGCTCTTGCCTAGAGTTAAGGAAAGATATTTTAGCATACATCCCCTTGGGGGAATTTTCCAATTCTACAGCAGTCTTTACCTTCGTATCCTTAGGATTCATCACCCGAATTTTCTTTCTAAAAAGATACTCGTCACCGGCATTCTGCATCCAATACGAATAAGCTCTCAAAAAATAATCACCCTGCTTCAAATCATCATCCAAAGGCAGATAACCGGCAAAAACAGAATCCTGCTTCGCTATTTTCTGTCTGACACAAAGACTGTCCTGCGAATCGCGAAGCTCTACGTATACAAAAACGCTTAAATGAGAAGGTTTGTTATTGACAGCATTCGTCAGATAGGCACGAAACCATATCTGCTCCCCCGCCTCATAATGATCACGATCAGTATGCAGATACACCTTCTCCTGAGGAAGCTTCTGAACCCACGTCACCAACTGCCGAAAAAGTCGCTCTCGAAAACCATCTGCATCCGGAATTGTAAAAGCAAATCCGGCCACAAGAAAAAGCACCAACAGCCAACGACTATGTTTCATAAGTCTTTTATTAAATTAACTATTGCAAAAATAATCGTTCTTATGACATATGCAAAAAAAATCGGCACAAGTGCCGATTTTTTTTAATTAATAACTTATCATCTACTGTGATTGAATACCCTTGGTATCTGCACCTCTTTACTTCGCCACTTCAGTGCACTGTTTGTGGGCTCCTTCAGCTGGTTCAGTTCCACAATAGCCTGTTTCATATCTCTAATCAGCAAATCCGCCAAATCCTTGCCGGTTCCCTGCCGGATGACCACCCTCATAATCACCACTTCCTCCATGTCCTTAGGCATCGAATAAGCAGGCACCTGCCAGCCTCTCAAGCGCAAACGGTCAGAAAGATCATACAAAGTCCAATTATATCTCTCTTCCTCTTTCAATTTCCATACAAACAACGGATTAGGCATCTCATCACTCAAAAATTCAAAGATACCCATCTGTTTCAATTCTTCTCTCAAATAGAGACAGACATTGATACAGTTCTGCTGGATTTTATGATATCCTTCCATTCCCAAACGCAAGAACTGGTAATACTGTGCCAACACCTGATTACCGGGGCGTGAGAAATTGATGGAAATACTCGGAATGCTGGCTCCCAAATAATTCACGGCAAAATTCATCTCTTCGGGCAAATAGGTTTTATCCTTCCAGATAACCCAACCCACTCCGGGATAAACCAACCCATACTTATGGCCGGAAGCACTGATTGACAATACCCATTTCAAACGAAAATCCCACTCCGTCTTCGGATCAATAAAAGGATGGATAAATCCGCCGGTTGCCGCATCCACGTGAATACAAATCTCCCACCCCTTCTCTCGGTTCAGCTTATCCAACGCATCATTGATAGCCTTTACATTATCATTCAGACCGGTAATTGTCACCCCTTGAATAGGCACAACACAAATAGTGTTCTCATCACACATCGCCACCACATCATGCGGATCGAGCGTAATCTTGTCAGCCGTCACAGGCACCATTCTCATCTCAACATCCCAATAAATGGCAAATTTCTCCCACACCACCTGCATGCAGGTAGAAATAATAAAATTCGGTTTATCCGTCGGCAATCCCTTTGCCCGTCTTCTTTTCTGCCAGCGTTTCAAGGCAGACAAAGCTCCCAGCATACAGGCTTCAGACGACCCGACCGTACTGGTTCCCGTGCAATACGGATCTTCCGGCGAATTCCACAATTTGGCAATCATATTCACACAACGGCGTTCAATTTCCGCCGTCTGCGGATATTCAGTCTTGTCAATCATATTCTTGTCCATATTTTCCGTCATGACACGACGGGCATAGTCATCCATCCAGGTTGTGACAAACGTAGCCAAATTCAAACGGGCATTCCCGTCCATCATCGCTTCGTCATGCACCATCTGGTAGGCCACTTCGCCGGGCATTGAATGTGCTGGCAACTCATACTTGGGAGCCACAGAAGCTTCCTCCTCAGTACCGAATATCGGAGTATTCGGATTTTCCATCTCTCTCTTCATAATTCAATATAGTTTTAACATTGTCTCGTTTATTACGGATAAAACATCCTTAAGTTTCGGAGAATCACAACATTTAACTCTTAAAAAACATTCACAAATCATGCCGGTTTGTGCAAAGATTCCCTACAGTAATTTGTTATAACCATCCAAAAGGCTATCTTTGTTGTCCTTAAAATGAGGATATCATGGAAGAATGTTTTTTAAAATACATAGAAGAAAGTATTCACAACCATTGGAACAGACCGGCACTGACAGACTTTCAGGGAGCCACCAGTTCCTATAAGGATGTTGCTCGCAAAATTGAAAAACTGCATTTATTGTTTGAGCACTGCGGCATTCAGAAAGGAGACAAAATCGCCCTCTGCAGCCGCAACACCAGCACTTGGGGAATTGCCTTTCTGGCCACTTTAACCTATGGAGCCGTCGTTGTTCCCATTTTAAATGAGTTCAAACCGGACAACATCCACCACATTGTGAACCATTCAGAGGCACGCCTGCTTTTTGTGGGAGACGTAGTTTGGGACAATTTAAATGCAGACGAAATGCCTAACTTAGACGGAATCCTGCGCATAGAAGACTACTCCCTCCGTTTTTCACGCAAAGAACAACTGACTGAAGCCCGGGCCCGTCTGAATGCTCTTTTCGGAGAAAAATTCCCCGACCGTTTCCGTCCGGAAGACGTGCATTACGAATACGACAATCTGGACGATCTGGCTATGATTAACTATACCTCCGGTACAACCAGCTCCTCCAAAGGAGTGATGCTTCCCTACCGCAGCCTGTGGGCTAACCTGAAATTCGCCATTGGCGTATTCGGAGTGACGCCCGGAGAAAAGCTGGTAAGCATGTTGCCCATGGCTCACATGTACGGACTCGCTTTCGAATTTATCTATGAATTTGTCAGCGGCATGCACGTCCATTTCCTTTCCCGCATGCCGTCACCCAAAGTGATTGCGGATGCCTTTGCAGAAGTGAAGCCGAACATCATCATCGCCGTACCGCTGATTATTGAAAAAATCATCAAAAAGAAAGTATTCCCGACGATAGAGAAGCCGCACATGAAACTGCTGATGAACATCCCGTTTGTCAACGATAAAATCCGTGAGACCATCCGACAGAAAGTAGTGGATGCCTTCGGTGGCAACTTCAAAGAGCTGATTATCGGAGGAGCAGCATTGAATCAGGAAGTGGAACGTTTCCTTCGCTCCATCCATTTTCCCTACACAGTAGGCTACGGAATGACCGAATGCGGACCGATCCTTGCTTACGACGGCTGGAAGACATTCAAACAAGGCTCCTGCGGCAAGGCAGTTCCCCGCATGGAACTGCGCATCGATTCTGATGACCAGCAACACACTGTAGGAGAAATTTTAGCCAAAGGCGATTGCCTCATGATGGGCTACTACAAAAATCCGGAAGCCACGGCAGCCGCCCTCGACAAAGACGGCTGGTTGCACACCGGCGACATGGGTGTCATAGACGAAGATGGCTATCTGTATATACGAGGCAGATGCAAAAACATGATCCTCAGCGCAAACGGACAGAACATCTACCCGGAAGAGATTGAGGACAAACTGAACAACATGCCTTTTGTCAGCGAATCGATTGTCGTAGACAGGAGCGAAAAACTGGTGGCATTGATTTATCCGGATGCCGATCAGGTGAGTGCAGAAAACCTTTCAGAAGAGCAATTAAACGAAGCCAGGGCCAACAACCTGAAAGAACTGAACCAACAGCTTCCTGCCTACAGCCAGCTTACTTCCTATGAATTATACAAAGAAGAATTTGAAAAAACACCCAAACGGAGTATCAAACGATTCTTGTATCAATAGATATAAAGTATATTGACTTGTTGCAACCAACAAGTCAATATTTTTTTCTATCTTCGTAGGTCGAAAATCCTAGACCTATGAGAAAAAATTCCAAGCGTAAGCCTACAAATACAACAGACAGAAAATCAACACAGTCTGCCTTTATTGAAATGATCAAACAGCAGCGTATCCGCATCATATCGGGAGTTCTATTAGCATTGCTGTCCATCTACATATTCATATCCATGGTCGGCTTTTTCTTTGCCGGAGGAATAGACCAAAGTCTGGTAGATGCTCCCATGCATAAAATCATAGCCAACCCGGATATCGTGGCAGCCAACCCGACCGGAAAACTGGGAGCTTGGTTTTCGGACCTGCTCATCAACCGCTGGTTCGGACTCGCCTCTTTCTTTTTATGCTATCTGCTATTGCTATGCAGCGTACGAATCATCGGTGTACGAATCCGCCATTTCAAGCGCAGGCTGTTTATAGGCATGACAATCGTTTTATGGACCTCCCTGCTATTCGGATTCATCTCTGAATCTATCAGCCAGCTACTGAATACCGGATCAGGATACCTATTTCCCGGAGGCGGACACGGCTACTTTGTCAGCATCTGGCTCAATTCGCTGATAGGACGCATAGGTACTATATTGGTACTCATTTTCACAGCCGTCATCATCCTCTTTTTCGGATTTGAACGCACCTTCTACCGTTGTGTCGACTATATCAAAGCCTACATCCGCAAACGCAAGGAAAGAACTCTTGCAGCCCTGAAAGCCAAACGCGCAGCCGAACAGGCACGCATGCAAGCTGCCATAGCCGCAAAAGAAAAGCAAGAGGAAGAAGAGGAAATTTCAGATGCTCCCATTGAACAAGAACAGGAAAAACAGGAACAGGATGAATTAAACGATTTGCCTTGGGAAAATGAAAACATCCCCCAGGCACAAACCGAATTTGAAATCACACCTGCAAGCAACGAAGAGGCACCGGAAGAAAATGAAGATGAAGAAGATCTAAATGAAGACGAAGATACCGACGAACAGCCGATACAAGAGGATCTGACCCTGGATGTCAATGCAGAAACTCAAGAGGAAACTGTAGAGAGAAATCTGCCGTTAGAGGATTACGACCCAACGCTCGACCTCTCGCACTACGAATATCCGACTCTCGACCTCTTGGAAGAACACTCCTCGGGCAATCCGAAAGTGACCAACGAAGAGCTGGAAGCCAACAAGAACAAAATTGTAGAGACTCTGCGTAATTATAAAATCGAGATTACCAAAATCAAGGCAACCATCGGTCCGACAGTGACACTCTACGAAATCATACCCGCCCCGGGAGTCAAGATTTCGAAAATCAAAAATCTGGAAGACGACATTGCCCTCAGCCTTGCCGCCCTCGGCATCCGTATCATCGCACCGATACCGGGCGCCGGGACTATCGGTATTGAGGTGCCTAACCGCAATCCGGAAATTGTTTCCATGCGCGGTCTGATTGCTTCGAAAAAATTCCAGGAATCCAAATACGCCTTGCCGGTTGCCCTGGGACGTACCATTTCCAACGAGACCTACACCTTCGACTTGACGAAAATGCCACACCTGTTGGTAGCGGGAGCCACCGGTCAAGGAAAATCCGTCGGGTTGAACGCTATTATCACCTCATTGCTTTATAAGAAGCACCCATCGCAACTGAAGTTTGTCATGGTCGACCCGAAGAAGGTGGAATTAAGCATCTACTCCATCATTGAAAAGCACTTCCTGGCGAAGCTGCCGGACGAAGAAGAGGCCATCATCACAGACACCACCAAGGTAGTGAACACGCTCAACTCGCTCTGCATCGAAATGGACACCCGTTACGACCTGCTGAAAGATGCACAGGTGCGCAACATCAAGGAATACAACGAGAAATTCATCAAACGGCAGTTGAATCCCGAAAAAGGCCACCGCTATCTGCCCTACATCGTCGTTGTAGTCGATGAGTTTGCCGACCTGATTATGACAGCCGGCAAAGAGGTAGAGACGCCGATAGCCCGCATAGCCCAATTGGCCCGAGCCGTAGGTATTCACATGATTATAGCCACACAACGCCCCTCTACCAACGTTATCACGGGTATCATCAAAGCGAATTTCCCGGCGCGCATTGCATTCAAAGTCGCCTCCATGATTGACTCGCGCACTATTCTCGACTCACCGGGAGCCAACCAGCTCATCGGACGTGGAGATATGCTGATATCCGTAAATAGCGAAATGGTACGTGTACAATGTGCCTTTGTCGATACACCGGAAGTGGATGCCATCACCCATTTCATTGCCCGCCAGCAATCCTACCCCAGTGCTTTTGCATTGCCTGAGTACATCCCGGAAAGCGAAGGTGGCGGTCTGTCGGATGTTGACCTCAGCCAGCGAGACCCGCTATTTGATGAAGCAGCCCGTCTGGTGGTAAGCAGCCAACAAGGCTCCACTTCCTCCATCCAGCGCCGTTTCTCCATCGGATACAACCGTGCCGGACGCATCATGGACCAATTGGAAGCCGCCGGCATTGTCGGTCCGTTTGAAGGCAGCAAAGCCCGTCAGGTGCTTGTTCAAGATGAAGCCGCTTTAAACAGAATGCTATAACAAACGAAATAACAAACAAAAAAAATAATTCAAAAAACATGAATTTCTTAAAACAAGCTTACACCGGCAAAAACCAATGGTATTGGTATGTGCTGTCATTATTGGTAATCTTTATTGCAACCCAAATCGGCTCACTGCCACTGGTGGGCTACATCTTCCTGAAAGACCCTGCAGCCCTGACCACCGGCAACATCAACAGCATCACCTCCACCAATCTGGGACTGGCACTCATGCTCCTGAGCTTTGCTGTCGGATTTTTCGCCATTTTCCTTTGCGTCAAATACATTCACGGGAAAAGAGCCCTGGACATCGTTACGGCACGCCCCAAAATAGACTGGGGCCGCTTCTTCTTCGGTGCCGGCATCTGGGCGATACTCTCCATACTAACCTTTGCTCTGACATTCCTGACCGGAGACAATGGCGATATCACATTCCGGTTTGAACCGTCGAAATTTTTCGTCATGCTGGTAATAGCCCTGCTGATGTTCCCGTTCCAAACCTCCTTTGAAGAGCTGGTATTCCGTGGTTATCTGATGCAATGGGCATACATCCTGTTTAAAAACAAATGGGCAGCCATCATCCTGACAGGAGTCATATTCGGACTCATGCACAGCGCCAACCCGGAAGTAGAGGATTTCGGTATGCTGTTGGCAATGCCTCAATATATATTGATGGGACTGCTTTTAGGCTACATCGCCGTGCAGGACAATGGTCTGGAGCTTTCGCTGGGTATCCATGCAGCCAACAACATCCTGTCCGCCATCACCTTCACCTCCCCCTCGTCCACCCTTCAGACACACGCTCTGTTTGTAGACCCGACCCCCTCGGCATCAGGCTGGGACACCTTGTTTATCCTTATATCAGGACTTCTCTTTATCTGGATAACCAACCGCAAATACCGCTTCATGCAACGGTCATAATTTGTTAATCTTTTCTTAAAAGATAGATAAAAGCCACGTAGAATACAAAATTCCAATGACATTTATCTATCTTTGACCCTGTTATGCAATCGTTGGATAATTTTAAACATCAAATAAATAAGTAAAACATGAACAAATTAGCCACCTTAACCGTTGGAGCATTCTTGACTGTTGCAACAGTTGCCAATGCTCAGACAAAGGAGGAAGGTTACAAATTCACAGACATCAAACGCCTTCCGACTACCAGTGTAAAATCACAAGACCGTGCAGGAACCTGCTGGTCATGGTCAACCATCTCATTCCTGGAATCTGAAATCATGCGTATGGGCAAAGATTCAGTGAGCTTGGCACCATTATATGTAGTATGGAACACCTACCACCAGAAAGCTGACAAATACGTACGTATGCAAGGCAAAATGAACTTCGGTCAGGGAGGTGCTTCTGCAGATGTTACCTGGGCTATCAAAGAACACGGTATCGTGCCTCTGGAACTGTACACCGGATTGAACTACGGAGAAAACGTACACGCACACGGAGAGTTGGATGCTGTATTGAAAGGATATGTAGACGCTATTGTCAGCAACCCGAACAAAAAATTGAGCACTGCCTGGTTGAGAGGATACGATGCAGTATTGAACGAATACCTGGGAGCAAAACCTGAAAAATTCACTTGGAAAGGTAAAGAATATACTCCGCAGACATTCGCAACAGAGGCTTGCGGTCTGAATATGGACGACTACATCAGCCTGACCTCTTTCACTCACCATCCGTTCTACACCCAGTTTGCCATCGAAGTACCTGACAACTGGATCGGTGAAATGTCATACAACATTCCGTTGGACGAACTGATGGATGTATTGGACAAAGCCATCGACAAAGGATACACCTTCTCTTGGGGATCTGACGTATCTGAAATCGGATTCACACGCGACGGTCTGGCAGTTGTTCCGGATGTAAACATCAAAGAGATGAGCGACGCTGAAATCGCTAAATGGGTGAAAATGCCGAAAGCTCAGCAGACTGCAGAATTGTTGAAAAAACCGGGCAAAGAAAAAGAAATCACTCAGGAACTGCGCCAGATTGAATTCGACAACCAACTGACTACCGACGACCACGGAATGCACGTTGTAGGTAAAGCAGTTGACCAGATCGGCAACAAATACTTCATCGTGAAGAACTCTTGGGGAGACTACGGCAAATACAAAGGATACCTGTATGCTTCATATCCTTTCGTAGCTTACAAGACCACTTCTATCATGATTCACAAGGATGCACTTCCTAAAGATCTGAAGAAAAAATTAGGCATCAAATAATCATAGCCTGATATAAAAAAGGGGAAAGGTCAAAAGTTTTTTCAAGCTTTTGACCTTTTTTATTTAACAAAATAGAAATAAAAATTATCTTTGCTCCGAGAAACATATACATATAAAATACCTGTATGAAAAAACAGCAGCAAGACTCACAACAGCCAGAACTACTGAAATACAAAGAAGAGCATACCAGTTGCACCAACTATGCTACAGAACAAAAAGCCATCATACAGATATATGAAGAAAAAGCCCACCGCGCCATCACCAAATCAGTGGCAGAAAAGACCACGTTGGTATTCGTACTCAAGGGTGTGTTACACTTTACATTCGCTGATGCCGAGCCTCAGGATATCCAAGCCGGAGAAATGTTCCTCCTGCCTGCAGGCAATGAATTTTTCGGAGTAGCAGAAACCGATGTATCCGTTGTAGTCTGTTTTTTAACACACGGCATTGCCTTGTGCAACCAATTTACGCTCAAAAACCTATATCAATATGCAGAAGGGAACCCCCAATCCCCTACCAACACCTTTGCAGTCCTCCCCATCTGTGACATACTGCGCCAAGAGCTGGAAACAACAAAAACCGTCATACAGACAGGTGTGTTATGCTACCACTACCAACTACTAAAACGGGACACCTTCTTACTGATGCTCAGAGCATTCTACGACAAAAACGAGTTGGCGAACCTATTTTCCCCGATTCTGAGTGAAGATTTCAATTTCAAGACAGAAATACTACAACTATATTCCAGCAGTCAAAACGTCAACGAACTGATAGAACAAAGCGGACTATCGGCAACTACTTTCAACCGGAAATTCAAGGCTGCATTCCATACAACACCCAGCAAATGGCTCGCTCAAAAGAAAAAGGAAAGCCTTCTCAACGAAATACGGATGACGGATTTGCCTCTGAAAGAGATTGCCGAGGGATTCAACTTCACTCCCAACTATCTCATCAAATTCTGTAAAGACCATTTCGGACAGACACCAACTGAATTAAGAAGCACCCACGAAGAATAAAGCCATATTCACCCCACACCATTCCCCCACATTTCTCCCACTCAAACCCATATCAAATATATGACAAATATATGTCAAATATAACAGGAGCATATATTTGTGTTATCTTTGATATATAGATGACATATAGGAGAGATATATTTAAGAATACCATCAGTCGGACCATTTCAAAAGAGAAGTGATTGAATTTCGTAGTCATCTGGCAGGATTTCGTTGCTCCATTTTTTTAACACAAATATTTAACGTGGTACCTTTTGTAAGGTAAAAAAAACTAGGATTCTCAGAGTTAATATTACTTACTTTTGTGCAAATGGCCTTTATAATTAACAGAAATAAACCCATCATCCTATTACTGATGCTGGTCGGATTCTCGTTTTCCGGAAAATCGCAAAATGTAGCGGTAAAAACCAACACCCTGTTTTGGGGAGCAACCACTCCCAATCTTGGCATTGAGGTGGCATGCAGTCCGAAAGTGACAATAGACCTCTGGGGAGCTTACAATCCCTGGACCTTCCGCAACGACAAGAAAATGCGTTTCTGGCTCATCCAGCCGGAGGGCAGATATTGGTTTTGCGAAAAATTCGAAGGCCACTTTGTCGGGCTTCACCTGCACGGCGCACAATTTTTCGGCGGATTCAAAGAAAAACGATACGACGGCTACCTGGCAGGCGGCGGCATCA
>OGQF01000946.1_pt1 | contig 22609 bp, 12 predicted proteins | sample 1553141 | NCBI WGS metagenome assembly OGQF01 (sample SAMEA2580005, study PRJEB22360) | human gut metagenome | biome: human gut; feature: human-associated habitat; material: faeces | place: Denmark | collected 2008/2010
AAATATGCCGCTGCATGGTTGACCGAGAAGAATTTTAAGTTGACCCGCGATGAGGGTAGTCTGCTGTTCGGTTTGAGTAATGCACAGGCAGCTGCGACATTGGCGGCTGTATTGATAGGTTATAAGGTGGTGTTGGGGACAGATGCCGATGGGAATCTGATTCGTTTATTGAATGAAGATGTATTGAACGGGACTATCATCATGATATTGGTGACATGTACAATTGCATCGTTTGTCACACAAAGGGCTGCTCAGAATATTGCGATTGCTGAGGTAAGCGGCAGTGCATCTACAGATAATGATGCTGAAGAAGAACGGATATTAATTCCATTGAGCAATGAAGAGAATGTTGGAGAGCTGATAACGTTGGGGGCTGCTATCAAGTCGCGCAGGAATAAAGCCCGCATGACAGCTGTCAGTATCATTAAATCGGAAAATAATGATCCGGCGGCTTCCAAACGTTCGGAATTGTTGTTGGAAAAGGCTGTTAAAGTGGCTGCTGCAACAGATCAGCATATCAGTACCGTATTGCGCTATGATTTGAATATTGTGAATGGGATACGGAATGTGGCTAAGGAGAATAAAATTACAGATATTGTATTGGGATTGCGTACGGGTAAGTATATATCCGATGAGTTTTTAGGTAAATTGACAGAGGAGGTGCTGGCTAAATGTGCGACAACGACTATCGCTTACAGACCTATGCAGCCGATTGCAACGGTAAAACGTTGCATTGTTGTGATTCCTGAAGAGGCAGAAAAGGAAGTCGGGTTTCCATATTGGTTGCTGAGTATTTGGAATATAGGTAAAAATTTGGGGATGAAATTCATATTCTATGGACATCAGGATGTCTTGGATATTTTGAAAATGGTGAATGCCAAACATACGATTGATGTTGAGTGTAGAGAGTTTACAGATTGGGATAATTTTTCAGAGGTGGCGAACGCCGTGCAGGATAATGATGCGTTGGCTTTGGTGATGAGCCGTCCAGGATTCCCATCCTATTCGCGGCATATGGAATATGTTCCGACTTATATTAATAAATATTTCAACACGGTAAACTGTATGCTAATCTATCCTATGCAGATGGGTGTAGGTGATGATTCTACGACATTCCATAGTATTTCAATGATAAACCGAGTAGAGAGTATGGAGGGATTGGTGCAGGTGTTGGGTAAATTATTTAAGAAAAATAAATAGTAAAATGAGTATATACCTATTTTTAGGTATTACAGTAGCGGTGTAGATTCTTTATCTTTGTGGGCAAATATGAGGAATAATGGATAACAGTTATTTGAAACTTTCAGATATAGCAACGGGAGAAGAGTGTGTGATTATCAAAGTGCATGGGCATGGCAGCTTTCGCAACAGAATCGTGGAGATGGGGTTTGTGAAGGGCGAAAAAGTTTTGGTGATTAAAAATGCCCCTTTGCACGACCCGATAGAATATAAATTGATGGACAGCCATATTTCTTTAAGAAGAAGTGAGGCTTCTCTGATTGAAGTGGTGCGCATTTCCAGTGAAATGCATGAAGGGTTTAATGGTACATTTACAGAAGATGATATTGCCCGGGAGGTGCATGAGAGATCACGAACGATCAATATCGCTTTAGTAGGAAATCCCAATTGTGGAAAAACTTCTTTGTTCAATCGCGCAACCGGAATGCGAGAGAAGGTGGGAAATTACAGTGGTGTCACCGTTGATGCGAAACAGGGTGTTTTGCATCATAAAGGTTATACGATAAATCTGATTGATTTGCCAGGAACTTATTCTTTGACAGAATATTCTGCTGAAGAAGTGTATGTCCGGGAGTATATTACCAAGCATCATCCGGACTTGGTGTTGAATGTAGTGGATGCTTCTAATTTGGAGCGGAATCTTTTTTTGACAACTCAGTTGATTGATATGAATATTCGTGTCGTGATGGCATTGAATATGTATGATGAGTTGCTTGCAGGTGGAGCCAAATTGAATTATACTTACCTGGGACAACTGATGGGGATTCCTATTATTCCGACCACAGCATCTCGGGGAATCGGTATTGGTGAGGTGTTGGATAAGATTATAGAGGTGTTTGAGGATAAGGCGAAAGAATCTCGCCATGTGCATATTAATTATGGACAGGAAATTGAAGATGCAATTAGCCGGATAAAAGCAGTTGTTGTATCGAATAAAAATATTACGGACATGTATGTTCCGAGGTATGTGTCCATAAAATTGCTTGAGAATGACAGTATCATGCAGGAGCAATTGCATGCGGTACCAAATTATGAGCAGATTATGGCCGTGGCAGAGAAAGAGATCGGACAATTGGAAAAAGAGTATAAAGAAGATACCAAAACGGTTATTACGAATGCTAAATATGGGTTTATCCGTGGGGCATTGCAGGAAACCTATAATCCGGGCGAGAAAGATAAACGGCAGTTGACAAATGCTATTGACGCTTTGCTTACTCATCAATGGCTGGGTTTTCCGTTTTTAATATTTTTTATGTGGCTGACATTTCAAGCAACCTTTTCTTTGGGAAATTATCCTATGGATTGGATTGACATGGGGGTGGCTGCTTTGGGAGAATGGGTTGCCGGAATATTGCCTGAAGGACCTTTAAATGATTTGCTTGTGAATGGTATCATCGCCGGGGTGGGGGGAGTAATTGTCTTTTTGCCTAATATTTTGATTCTTTTCTTTTTTATTTCTTTGATGGAGGATACCGGATATATGGCAAGAGCAGCCTTTATTATGGATAGACTGATGCATAAGATTGGTTTGCACGGAAAGTCATTTATTCCTTTGCTTATTGGATTTGGCTGTAATGTGCCAGCGATAATGGCAACTCGTACGTTGGAAAGTAAACGAGATCGTATTATCACGATGTTAATAACTCCTTTTATGTCGTGCAGTGCCCGCTTGCCGGTGTATATTTTATTGGTTGCTGCATTTTTTCCCAAGAACCAGGGATTGGTTTTGATGTCTATTTATTTCATCGGTATCGTTGTGGCTGTTTTGACTGCTTTGCTGATGAAAAAGACTCTTTTTAAAAATTCATCCGTACCCTTTGTCATGGAGTTGCCTCCTTATCGGATGCCTACGATGCGGAATATTTTGATTCATATGTGGGAAAAGGCCGGGCAATATTTGCGTAAAATGGGTACCATTATATTAATGGCTTCCATATTGATTTGGGCTTTGGGCTATTTCCCGCTGAATCGGGATGCAGAAGTTGGTTCTTCCGAACATTTGGAGCAGTCGTATATTGGCAAAATGGGACGTTTTATCGAGCCAGGACTGGAACCATTGGGTTTTGATTGGAAAATGGGTGTCAGTATCGTAACCGGTTTGGCAGCAAAGGAAATTGTCGTTAGTTCAATGGGGATATTGTATCATGTGCCGGATGCAGAAGAAAATACCCAAGGTTTGGCAGAAAGCCTGAAGAGTCAGGTGGATTGTGAAGGGAATCATATCTTTAATCCGTTGGTGGCTTATGGCTTTATGCTGTTTATTTTGATATATTTTCCTTGTATGGCCGTAATCGCTGCCATAAAGAAAGAGGCCGGCTGGAAATGGGCATTGTTTACGATATTCTATACGACCGGTTTGGCATGGATTGTTGCTTTTTGTGTTTATCAAATCGGGAGTATGTTTTAAGCTATGGTGCAGAAGATTCTTGTATATATTATTATTGGAATTGCTGTTGTCGGAGCTTTGCGCTTTTGTTACAGAAAATTGAAAGCCTTGAGGAGGAATAAAACATGTGAAGGATGTCATTCATGCCCTTTGAAAGGTAGGTGTACGATAGAAAAAAATAATAGCTCCTGTTGTCATTGACATCGGGAGCTATTTATTTTAGAATAGTTTCAAGGTGATTCTTTCCGCTTCTTTCCGGCGTCGGATTCTATCTTTTTCTCCTTTCCGGAAGACATAGACCAAGCCGTATTCTTCACACAGCCTCCGTTTTTCTTCTTCATCAGGGATGTTTTCAAAGTGATGTTCGATTTCATTCCATAATTCAAGGATAAGTGCATCGGCTTCTTTTCTGTATTGAGCTACATTATAACTCTCCCGTGCTGTGTTGGTCTGAAATTGTTTTTGTCGGGTGTAATGTTCTTTGAAGTTTTCAAAGTTTACTCGAACAACAGCGATGGTAGGATTGTATATTGTGTTACCATCCCGTTTGAGAGCGCGCTCTTGGTCGCCTTTGATGATTTTTTCTCCCCATTCCAATAAATCTTGTTCTGTCAGTAGGGGTGGGACTTTTGAGCTTTTTTCATCCAGACCGTAATAAGTTCTGACAGATGGTTTCATTTCTCCCCTGGCAATGCAGAAATTCAAAACTTGGATAAAGTGCGAGATATATAATCGTGCTTTTTTGGCATATTCGGAAAATTTTGGACTATTGCCGAATTGTTTTTCTTTTGCCAGATTGGAGGTCTGTATAGCAACCTCGAATTTGGGTAAAAAGAATTCAATCTTTTGTTTTAAAGCAAAAGAATAGGCGATTGTATCTATTTCAAGGTCTTGTCCTTTGGTCAAAGCTCCTTTTAAGGCTCTAATTCTTGCCGCATCTGTATTGGGTAATCTTCTGTAAGGCATGAATTTATATTTTATATGATTAGAAATTCTACTAATGCGAAGGTAGTAAAAATAAATAACTAAAACAATATTCGTAGAATCGTTTTGAATAACTTTATGTTTTACTCTTTTATGCTCTTGTAGTTGTTGTAGATGTCTAAGATCCGACGGACATAGTGGTAGGTTTGCGGACCATTACAGTAGCCATTTTTTGCTAAAGAATCCTGGTAATATTGTTTTTCATTTTTATGTCGCATGTAAAAATCTACGTTATTCTCCCATAAGTAGGGATTTTTACCATATTTTTTTGTCAATCTAATAGCATCAAGGATATGACCGGGTCCAGCATTATATGAGGCTAATACGAATTTAATGCGCTCTTGTGGATCAGCAATATAAGAAGTTAGGTATTTATCTAGGTATTTAAGATAGGAAACACCTGCATGGATATTGCTGTCTGGACGAAAATAGTCGAATACATGGAAATGTTCAGCCGTTTCCGGAATGATTTGCATTAGCCCATAAGCACCGAATTGTGATTCTGCTTCGGGATTGAATTGTGATTCTGAAAAGACAATGGCGGCTAACAAGCGCCAATCCCAGCCTAGACGTTTGCTCTCTTTCTTTAGCAGCTCATCATAAGGGGAGATTTTGCCTTCGCGGAGTAGTATGTATTTGGATTTGTTACCAATGGTTGTTTTGCTATTATTGAAATAGCGCTTGTAAAGATATTGTAATTTTCCTTCTTGGCGTATTTTTTGTAGCCAACGATTGATTTCATCGGTCAATAAGTCTGCTTTTTTATTGGAGACCCACGATACCGATATGTCATTCTTCAATTTGGTGGTGAAGTCTAGGTTTTTCATGGAAAAACTACTAGCGCGGGCGATATTTTCGTCAACAACAGTATAGTGAATGACTCCGGTTTCGACTAGGTGTAATAAATCTTCATTGAAGATTTGGTCTACTTCCCGTATATGTATTTTGATATTTAGAGAGTCTTCCAATTGTTCCAATGTCTTTTTATAAGCAGGAAAATTTTTTGGAATAAAGATTTCTTTGCCATCCAGATTTTTTAGGTTTCCTATTGGAGAGTGATTTTTGTTTTGCACCAAGACTTCATTCGTCTTAAAAAAAGGATGACAGAATCTGAGTTTTTCCTCTCTGTCCGGAGTGGACGTCATGCTGATTGTCAGCAAATCATATTTTTCGTTTTGGAGGTGGTGTATGGCTGTATCTGGATTGTTGTTGATTTCTATAATTTGTAAATTTACCATCAGGTAATCTGCAAAATCTTTAGCCAAGTCATAATGAAAACCACGGGAGATTCCTTGATAAATATAGAAATCGGTAGTGTTGTAGAAAGTGGATATATTTAAAGTTCCCCGAGTTAAAATTTTTTCCAAATACGAAGGCTCCGGAAGTATCATTTCCGAAGATGCCGTATGAGTAACATTGCACCCTATACATACTAATATGCTTATATACGTGGCAATTCTTTTGAATGTCATTTTGTAAAAATACGAAAATAAACGGATTAATCAAAGAAATCCCATTGAATGCCGAATTTTAACATTGCAGGATTGATAGGATAATCGGCTGCACTGAAAAAGTTGCCATGTTGTTTGATATGGAAATTTACGTGTTCGTATTTGACAAAAATGTGTGCCCGTTTGATATTGAGGTTCAAGAAAACATCTGCTTTGGGATAATTTCCTGTTTTATATTTCCGTTGGTTATAAAATTGCATGATAGCAGGAGCATAGTTGTCTGCATAAAATTTTGTATTATAATACAAGTCGAATCCTATCTGCAATTGCAGAGCTCTTTTGAATAGGTGATTCTGGTAGTAGTTGTGTGAATATAATGCAATAGCTGGAAGTGAAAGAATGTCTTCCTGTGTGCTTTTCTGAAAATAAACAGATTGGTCAAAATAGAAGTGACCTGCATGGAATACCTCTTTTGCCCAAGCAGATAATATAATCAGGGTTTTGCTGGTTTGTTGAGGCATAATGGTGGAATCGAAATATACATAGCTGAAGATGTTTGTAAATCCGACACCTAATTCTGTGCGTAAACGCTTGTTTATGTATCGTCCTTCTAAATTGATGGTTTTAATAGCTTTAAAGTCGTTATCCCAAATATTATGGTTGCCGACATATAAATCTAGAAATGGATTGACGCTTTGTAATTCAATTTTCGCATCAGCCCGCAAGAAGCTACTTTTGTCTTTGCGAAGCGCTTGACTGATAAAACCGTCAACTTTGAAATTTCCGGCGTAATACCCTAAGATGCCGATACGTCCTGCAATATCGTAATTCAACATGGCATTGGTATCGATGTTGAAGAGCCCGGCAGTAATATAGGTACCCATATAGTTTTTGGAGCCTTCTGTAGCGGTGTGGGAGATTGTATCAAAGTTTATAACTTGTTCATATTTGTCTCTTTTGAAATCCAAACCGGCATATATCCCAGGAAGGTATTTATATTTGGGGTGTTCGTTTACGATGAATTTTGCAGAGAGGTCAATCATCTTGCTTTTATAGTGGTCTGATGTTTTGGTGCTGTCAAGATACGTATGCCGATAAAAGTCAAAGTTGATGCTTCCTTCTTCAAATTTGTGACGATTGTTTTGGGTGCGGATGTTGAGAACTGCTTTGGCAGGATAAACTTCTGAAGTATCCTTATCATGGATCACTTGCTTCGGTTTTCCAATGTTGTATTGTCCTTGTACGTTGAAGTTAATAATTCGAAAGTTATTATATACTTCATCCTGACCTAACCAAGTTTGAATGTTTTCAGCTTTTTCGATAGAGTCTGTGACATAAGTTCGGTCTTGAATACCACCATTTTCACGAATTTCACCTTTGTGTTGATCAAACATAAAGGAGGCAACAATTCTGTCACGTTCATAAGACGAAAAAAGCGAAAAGTTGGATATTTTGCTTTTTTGATTTGCGTATCGTCCGTCACTTGAAATAAGGTGGTAGCGAGCTCCGATATTCCAAAACGGATTGATGTTTTGTGAATGCCAAGCATCAATCATATTTTCTGCTTTACCTTTTCCTCCTCCAGTGAAATATTTAAGTCGAGTGTATGGAGTGGTGGTATTGAAGTTTATGGCATCTTCTGGCATGAAAAGAAAGCTGCGCAGGTAGGTTAAAGGATAAAAATCTTCTACTGCGTTTCTTTCAATGAAAATGTTGGATTCGTATGGCGAAGGAAAATTTCCTAAATAAGTATTGGAAATGCTTTTTTTGAATATATCATTGAAATTATGAATTCCGTCTTGTAAAGTATCTAAGGGTACTTCTTGCGGATATACGCCGTTACGCATCCATTTCCACGTATATCTATAGTGTGGAACGTTCTCTTGGGGCACAGAATCACGCTCAGACTCTTGCATTCCATGCTCGTCATTGTAAGAGTTATAGTCATCAAATTCGCTCTGTGCCAGACAAATAAGATGCAAAAAGGTCAATATGAATATGCTGATAATTTTTTTCATCGCTGCAAATATACGCAAACTTTTAAAACTCTCATAAATTAGTTACTTTTGTACCCTCAGAAAAATGAGTTTTTAAAGTACATGAGAGTGGGTTGTTGTTGTGAATGCTTCGCTCTTGTGGATTTTGTGGACTTTGTAAAAAAGACATTTATGGAGAAAGACCAACACATTGTAGAACCCGAGGAAGAAAAATCATTGAACTTCATCGAGCAAATTATTGAAAAGGAAATCGCAGAAGGTAAAAATGGCGGAAAAGTACATACTCGTTTCCCGCCGGAGCCTAACGGTTACTTGCACATTGGACACGCAACTTCTATTTGCCTCAACTTTGGGTTGGCGGCTAAATACAACGGTAAGTGTAATCTGCGTTTTGACGACACAAATCCTTCGAAGGAAGATGTTGAATTTACTGATGCTATCCAAGAGGATATCAAATGGCTGGGATTCCAGTGGGATGGAGAGGTTCATTATGCTTCCGATTATTTCCAGCAGCTTTATGATTGGGCTGAACAAATGATTCGTGATGGGAAAGCATATGTGGATGATCAAACGGCAGAAGAAATCAGTGCCGGGCGTAAGACTATTACGGAGCCGGGAGTGAACAGTCCTTATCGTGATCGTTCTGTTGAAGAAAATATGGATCTTTTCCATCGAATGAAGGCTGGTGAATTTAAGGAAGGCAGCCGTGTATTACGTGCAAAAATCGATATGGCATCTCCTAATATGTTGATGCGTGATCCGATTATGTATCGTATTATTTATTGCAGCCACCACCGTACAGGTGATAAATGGTGTATCTATCCGATGTATGACTTTACTCATGGACAGAGTGACTATTTGGAGGGGATTACTCATTCTATCTGTACTCTGGAATTTGAAATTCACAGACCGCTTTATAATTGGTTCTTGGATGAATTGACATCTACAGAATATCGTCCTCGTCAGATAGAGTTTGCCCGTCGCAATTTGAACTATACTGTGATGAGTAAACGTCGTCTGTTGGAACTGGTGCAGAAAAAATATGTATCGGGTTGGGATGATCCGCGAATGCCGACTATCTGTGGCTTGCGTCGTCGCGGTTATACTCCTGAATCTATCCGCATGTTTGCTGAAAAAGTTGGAGTAGCACGTCGTGAAATCGTTGTGGATATGGCATTGTTGGAATATTGTGTGCGTGAACATCTGAATAAAACCGCTCCTCGTGTTATGGCTGTACTGGATCCGGTGAAGGTGGTGTTGGACAATTATCCAGTGGGTCAGACTGAAATGGTGGAAATTGAAAACAATCCGGAAGATCCGACAGCTGGTTCCCGTCAGGTAGCTTTTGGCAGAGAATTGTTTATTGAACGGGATGATTTTATGGAAAACGCACCGAAAAAATTCTTCCGTTTAACCCCGGGACAGGAAGTGCGTTTGAAAGGTGCTTACATTATTAAATGTACGGACCATATTGAAAAGGATGAGGCTGGCAATGTGACTGTTATTCATTGTACATATGATACCGAAAGCCGTAGCGGTAGTGGTAATGAGGCTGCTAACCGGAAAGTGAAGGGTACGTTACATTGGGTGGCTGCAGATGATGCTATTGAGGCAGAAGTCCGTTTGTATGACCGTTTGTTTAAAGATGAAGATCCGGCAGGACATAAAGATGTTGACTTTAAAGAATTTATTAATGAAAATTCTTTGCGGGTATTGACGGGATGTAAATTGGAATCCAGTCTTAAGACTTCGCGTCCTGGTGATCGTTTTCAATTTCAGCGTTTAGGATATTTCTGTGTAGATCCGGACTCTAAGGATGGTAAATTAGTAATTATCTAATTAATCGCACTGTATCATTAAAAGATACATGGCAAAAAATGAATAAGTAAATGAAGAATAAGAATCTTTTGAAGGAGATAAAACCTTATTTGATTATCACCTTCGGTATGTTAATCTACTCTTTTGCTGCTACAGGATTTTTAGTGCCTCATAAAATTGTAGGTGGTGGTGCAACGGGTATTTCTACTGTGTTGTTTTATCTGTTTGGTATTCCAGTGGGTGTGGGCTATGCTTTGGTAAATATCATTTTGTTGGTTATTGCCATGAAGATATTGGGCCCCAAGTTCGGTATCAAAACGATTTTTGCAATAGCTGTTGGTAGTATATTCTTGGGTATTATGCAACCACTGATGCCTGTGGATGGTATTTTACCGGATGAAAAGTTTATGAGTACTATCATTGCTGCAATGTTGACAGGTCTTGGTATTGGAATCGCCATTTCTGTGGGCGGTAGTACGGGTGGTACGGATATTATTGCCATGTTGGTGACAAAATATCACAATGTAAGTCCTGGAAAGATTTTAATGTTCTGTGATTTTTGTGTAATTGCGATGACTCTGTTGATTTATGATCATATTGACAGAGAGGCTGTCGGAGGTTTGATATATGGTTATGTCATGATGGGTATCGTGTCCTTTACAGTCGATTATGTATTGACTGGTAAGACACAGTCGGCTCAATTGTTTATTTTTACAGATAAATTTGATGAGGTGGCTCGTGAATTGACGAATCAAGTACATCGTGGTGTTACTCTTATTGATGCTAAAGGATGGTATTCCGGGCAGGATAAAAAAATCATCTTGATTGTAGCTCGTAAACATGAGGCTTCTGATGTTTTGAGAATTGCCAAACAAGTTGATCCCAATGTATTTATGACAATGGCTCCTGTGATGGGTGTGTTTGGTAAAGGATTTGATGAAGTGAAGGGTGTGAAATAATACGTCTGATTGTAAAATTAAAATCGGGTTATAAGCAAGGAGGGCTTATAACCCGATTTTTTTATGTAAAACAAAATGGAATATCTATAGAGTGATTTATTTGCATATCAGTTAAAATGTATATATTTGCCTCCTAAGTTGTAAAAAAAATCATGGAAGAAAAAGATATCTTGTTCAGTGCTATAAAAGATGGTGACTGGAAGGCATTTACTTCTTGTTTTCAGCAATATGCCGAACAATTATATCTGTATGCTTCCGGTTTTCTTGGTGATCAGGAGGAGGCTCGTGATATTGTGCAAGATGTCTTTATTTATGTATGGGAAAACCGAGAAAAACTTACTTTTTCAGAACACTTCTCTGCTTATTTGTTTCGTGCAGTCAAACATGCTTGTGTTGATTACAAACTTCATGAAAAAGTGAAGGAACGTTACCAGAATGAAAAGAAACTGGCGGATGAGTGTGAAGATGTATATGAGGATGATTTTGACGAACAATATTTGCGTTTGCAGCAGGTAATAGGAACATTGCCACCTAAATGCAAGGAGGTTTTTATTTTAGGTTGTGTGGAAGAATTGAGCTATAAGGAGATCGCTGAGCGTTTGGATTTGTCAATAAATACTGTGAAGACACAGATGAAGATTGCCTATAAAAAAATCAAGTCAGATTTCGGAGATGGGAATGTGATGTTGTTGGGTGTGTTATTTGGAAATTGGTTGAATTGAAAGAAAAATCAAAAAAACATTATTTCTTTTCACCCTGAATAAGGTGTTACTCGCTTTTTAATAAACGGAAGTAAAAAGCGAGATATGACTAAGCAAGAAGAAAAACAGTGGTTACGTGCAATTCTGGAGGGGCGGGTAAAGCCTGGAGATGAAGAGTGGAAGCAGGTACGTGAAGGTGATGATTTTGAGGGGGTTCGAAGATCTATACGTAAACGAGCTGGTTTGCATTTAGAAAATCGAGAAGATGATTTAGAAGTTATGTGGCAAACGATAGAGAGTCGTTTGCAGCAGGATTGTGTTTACAAAAATAATAAACAGCATCGAAGATTATTGGTTTGGACTTCTTGGGCAGCTGTTGTTGTGTTATTAATCTGTTTGCCAATTTTGTATGGGCGTAGGGAGAAAAAAGAGCAACAACCGATATTTACGACAGCATCTTTGGCCAAGCAAGAAATTGTGTTGGTCATGCCGAACGGAGAGCGCAAGACATTGGATGATCAGAATGAACAGGTAGTCGTGAATGAGGATGGGGGGATGAGGACAAATGATAGGACTTTGATTGTAGAATCGGATAACCAAAATGACAAAGAGCCTCAGTATTATACTTTAGATGTGCCCAAAGGAGCCGAATATAGTCTGGTGTTAGCAGATGGTACGAAAGTTTTTTTAAATGCCGGTACAACATTAAGCTATCCAGATCGTTTTGTGGGGAAAAATCGTGAGATAACATTAAGCGGAGAGGCTTATTTGGTGGTGGCAAAGGATGCCAAACATCCTTTTATTGTAAATGCCGGGGACGTAAAAATTCAGGTATTGGGAACTGTTTTCAATGTGAATGCTTATCCTGAAGGAGAGTGGGTGCGAACAACGCTGGTGGAAGGTAAAGTACAAACAGAATGCAATAATCAAAATATCACAATGGAACCCGGAACTCAGGTGGCATATAACAGAATGTCTCAGATTGTGGATTATAGACCAGTGAATGTAGATTTATATACCTCTTGGATTGAAGGATATTATGATTTTGAGGAGATGGAATTGGGTGAGTTGATGCAAACAATTTCTCGTTGGTATGATATCCCTATCGATTTTGAGTCGGCAGACTTGAAGAGAATAAAATTCAGTGGGCGTTTACAACGTTATAACTCTGTTGAACAGCTTTTCAAAATGTTGGAGTATACTCAAGATGTTGATTTTGATATAACTAAATATAGAATTACGATTCGGAGTAAATAAAGAAAAACAGACTGTAGACCTGATCAATCTTCAGTCTGCACTAACAAGATACAGACGGTGTATAAAGTAAATCCGAAAGTATCTATTTATAACCAAATAATATTACAAAAGTATGAAAAAAATGCAAGACAATGTATTGCCATGGCGCTATATGTGCCGTAGTATGGCAATTTTGAGGACTTTTCTTGTACTCTTGATGTTGGGAATAGGTCTTTGGCCCAGTCAGGTTTTGGCACAAGAAAAGACAACTGTAACACTTAATTTGAAAGATGTTACTTTGAATGAAGTGATATCTGAAATAAAGAAACAAACCAATTATGATTTCTTTTACAAAAGTGAGTTGCTGAAGTCAAAGGGACAAGTTAGTGTAAATGTAAAAAACAAAGACGTAAAGGCTGTATTGGAAGACGTGTTGTTGCCGTTAGGGCTGGAGTTTTTAGTACAGCAGAATTTAATTACTATTAGAGAGAAGGCTACTCCCAAAGATGACAATGTGCAGATGATTACGGTAAAGGGTAAGGTGACAGACAAGGATGGTAATCCTGTAATAGGAGCAACTGTTGTGATTTATGGTACTACACAAGGTGTGGCAACGGATATTGATGGTAAGTATACTTTGATGGCCCGTCCGGATGATGTGTTGAAAGTTTCATTTGTTGGATATAAAGCTGAAGTTGTGCCTATAAAAGGGAAAGCTCATGTTGATATCGTATTGAGTCCTACTGCAGAAAATCTGGAAGAAGTAACGGTTGTGGCTTTTGGCCAACAGAAAAAGGAGAGTGTGGTTTCTGCAATCACTACAGTACGTCCGATGGACTTGAAAAGTTCCAGTAGTGACCTAACTAGTAGTTTTGCCGGTAAAATTGCCGGAATGGTAGGGTGGCAGACGGGTGGATTGCCAGCTGCATTGACAGAGGAAGAAATGAATACCAAGTTTTATATTCGTGGTATAACTTCTTTTCAGACCGGAGCAAATGTAGATCCGTTGATATTGTTGGATGGTGTAGAGTCGTCAAAATTGGATTTGGCTCGTATTGCCCCAGAAGATATTGAAAGTTTCAGTGTCATGAAAGATGCTTCGGCAACAGCGATGTATGGCGCTCGTGGTGCTAATGGTGTTATATTGGTGACAACAAAGAAAGGACAAGAAGGAAGTGTTTATGCAACGGCCCGTTATGAAGCAGTATTTTCAATGCCGACCAAACGTTTGGATGTTGTAGACCCGATAGATTATATGCGGATGTATAATCAGGCATTGTTGTCTCGAGACCCACTGGCAACACCCAAATATAGTGTAGAACGCATTAACCGTACACGTTCCGGTAAATATCCTTCTTGGGTATATCCTGCAAACGATTGGTATGATATTTTGTTTAAAAATTTCAATGTAAACCATCATGTCGGTGTAAATATCCGGGGAGGCTCTAAGGTGATTCAATATTATGCGTCAGTGAATTATAATCGAGATCAAGGTATGCTTAAAACAGATAAACTGAATGATTTTGATTGTAATATTACGAATAACCAGACATCTTTCCGTACGAATTTAAATATAGACCTGAAGGCTGGAATCAAATTGGTGATAAACTCATCAACGACGATTGATAAATATCATGGTCCTCTCTCTAGTGTTAATCAGGCTTATGCATTGTCTTTTAATGCATCACCGGTTGATTTTGCACCGATGTATCCCGGGGATGATTATTATTCTTGGCCGGAATTGCGTTTTGGAACAACAGAGGCAAAGCAGACAAATCCTTATATGGAAATTCAAAAAGGTTATTTGGAACGTACTCGTTATTCTACAATCAATAGAGCGGAGTATATTCACAATCTTTCCAGTTTGTTGAAAGGTTTGGAGTTAAGAGCGAGCGTTTCTGTGGCACAAGCGGGTTATTATACAACTGGTTTTATGACCATGCCGGCGATGTTTGCTTTATTAAATTACGATTTTGAGACCGGTAAACACCAATTGCAGGATTTGTCTACTACCAGTAATAGGGCATTGACTGTTAATCATGACGCTTCAACGTCAACAACAGATACTCGTGTTACTTACGAAGCCCGTGCTTTACATACGGCAGCCTGGAAGGAACATCAAACATCTCTGACTGCTGTATTTCAAGCTCAGGATTATACCTTTACACCGATAGACAATGTCTTGACAGGAATGCCTCAGCGTAATATGACTTTTTCTATGCGTGGAACTTATGGATTAAAGGACCGTTATTTTGTTGAAGCTAGTTTTGGTTATAATGCTTCCGAGCGTTTTGCTAAAAGTAATCGTTGGGGATTTTTCCCTGCTGGCGGTGTTGCATGGGTTGCTTCCAGTGAGCCTTTTATGGAACCGATTTCTCATTGGTTTAATTTTTTGAAAATTAGGGCTTCTTATGGTAAAGTCGGTAATGATGGAGTGATATCAACACCTCGTTTTGTCTTTTTGCCAACAATGGTACAGCGCCCTAATATGATGGATCCTGAGGCAGGGAAAGGCGTTATGACTTATAAAAAAGTAGCAGGCTATACGAATGAAAATATCAAATGGGAGGTAGCAGAGCAGGTGAATTTAGGTTTGGAAGCTAAATTTTTTAAAGGAATCGTAGAACTGAATTTAGATGCTTATCAGGAGATTCGCCATAATATTATAGGCTATCGTGCAAATGTTCCGGCTTCATCGGGAATAGAATACAATCAGTTGGCCAATATCGGAAAAGCTCGTTCTCGGGGTATCGATTTTTCAGGAAAGATACAGCATGCATTTAATAAAGATCTATGGGTAATTTTGAATGGAACATTGACTTATAATAAGGTGGTTTATAAAGAGGTCGAAGAGGCTGCTAATAAGCCAGTATGGCAACGGATGGTAGGTAAGGAAATTTCTCAGCCTATAGGTTATATTGCAGTAGGTGTTTTTATGGATCAGGCTGAAATTGATAATGCACCTCGTCAGAATGGAGATGTTTTGCCGGGAGATATTCGCTACCGTGATTTGAATAACGATGGAGTAATTGATGTAAATGATGCTACATATATCGGTTTCCCGGAGACTCCTCGAATTACTTATGGTTTTTCAGGTTTCATTAATTACAAAAATTTTGAATTTAGTTTTGCTTTCCAAGGATCAGGTAAACGTTCATTTTTTATGGATCCTTCCAAATTGTCGCCTTTTGTGGACGATCATGCTATGCTAAAGGCCATTTATGAGGACCACTGGTCTGAGGATAATATGGTGCGCAAACCCTTTTGGCCGCGTTTGTCTACGTTTAATTTGGTACAGCATAATCCGGAGGAAAACTGGTATGATCCCAAAGCAGCTGAGGTTCGTAAGAGTACTTATTTTATGCGTGAATGTCGTTTCTTGAGATGTACTTCTTTGGAATTGGCCTATAATATGCCTAAACAGTTGATGAATCGGTGGAAACTGCAGAATATGAAGTTTTTTGTTAGAGCAAATAATCCGTTTCTGATAACCAATTTTAAAATATGGGATGTCGAATTAGGTGAGAGTGGTTTTAATTATCCTATACAGAAAACGTGGGCAGTTGGCCTTAATTTCAGTTTCTAATCAGATAAATAGACGAAAAGATGAAATATTTAAATACATTGTTGGTTGCATTGATTTTACTTCTGTCCGGATGCACATATCTGGATGTGGTCCCTAAAGGAGATATAGAGAGTGTAGAGTCAATTTTTGAAAAGAGAGAATCCGCTGAGAATTGGTTTAAAGTCTGCCATGAGTGGTTGAGTCCGTTTACAGCATCGCATATTTCCAATCCGGCTTACATGGGCGCGGATGAAGTGGTTGCCGGTAATTTTATGAGGCAGCAATTCAGTTATGCTTGGAGTGGATTGTATATTGCAGACGGGATGCAGATGGCACAAAATCCTTATTGTAATATGTGGCGGAAAGATGCTGTTTATAATTCCATTCGTTATTGCAATACCTTTCTGGAAATGGTGGGTAATGTCTACAATATGACGGATGATGAGAAGGTATTGTGGTCTGCAGAGATAAAGGCTTTAAAAGCCCATTATTATTTTGAATTGTTGCGTCATTATGGTCCTTTTGTTGTGGTGACACAGAATGTTGCACCTAATGCTGATATTGATGATATGAAACTACCGCGTAGTCCGTTTGATGTTTGTGTAGAAGAAATTGTTTCTTTGTTGGATGAGGCAATGAAGGATCTGCCGCCAATGAATCAGAAAGAAGCCAGTAGAAAATCATATCATAGTTTGGAGTCGGCTGCAGCATTGAAGGCCATGACCTTATTTTATGCGGCTTCTCCTTTGTTTAATGGTAATCCGGCTTATGCAAATTTTACAAACAGTAAAGGTGAAAAGTTGTTTAATGCAACTCGTGATTCTGAAAAATGGAAACGTGCTGCTATTGCTGCAGATTCTGCGTTACATATTTGTTTGCGTAATGGTAAAAGTTTAATATCAACGACTTCTGGAGATTACGTAAATAAAGATTTGAAAGATGTGATTGCTGATGTCAGTAAATCGTCTTTGGGCTTGAATTTTGAAAATCAAGAGGCTATTTTTATGTTCCATTATGAAAAATTGGATGACGAATCGTGGACTCGTTGGACTCGACCTTACTATAAGAGTACAGACCCGGATTACAATGCTTCCATGTTGGGATGTATTTCTCCTAGTATGAAGATGGTGGAAATGTATTATACTGAACATGGATTACCTATTGATCAGGATAAGGAGTGGGATTATATGTCACGTTATCAGTTAGGTAAAGAGACTAATAAAAAATATAAAAATGTGGTTGAATTGGATGAAAACGTGTTGCGTTTGCATTTACGTCGTGAACCGCGTTTTTATGCTCATGTGGCTGCCGATCGTTGCTACTTTCAGATGGGTACCGGCTTGCCAGTCTTGGTAGAAGCTTATCAAGGCGAACGATTTGGTACATTACAGACTTCTTTGGTGAATTCTTCTCCGCAGAATTTGACGGGTTATTGGATGAAAAAAGGTTCTGATCCGGATGTATCCAACGTGGGATATAAGAATGCATTCGGTCAGGAATACGCTTGTGTGCTGATGCGTTTGGCAGAATTGTATTTGATGAAAGCAGAAGCCTGGAATGAATATTTGGAAGTTCCAGATAAAGAGCATGTTTATGAACCCTTGAATGAAGTGCGTAGACGCGCAGGAATCCCGGATGTGGAGGAAGCCTGGCAGGATTATGCAAAAGATCCGAATAAAGTAAGAACAAAAGAAGGAATGCGTGAAATCATTCATCGCGAATGGGATGTAGAGTTTGCTTTTGAAGGACGTCGTTTTTGGAATTTGCGTCGTTGGTTGACTGCGGAAGAAGAGTTGAATGCCAGTCAATATGGATGGAATATTATTGGAAAAGATGCTCGTCAGTTCTACAATAATTTTGAGGGGCCGGTAGTTGTTTGGACTAAAAGAGAGTTTATTGCACCAAGAGATTATTTGTTTCCAATTCGTAGTGAGGAAATTTTAATTTCCGGTTGTGTACAGAATCCGGGATGGTAATAATTTAAATTGCAGATTATGAAAAAGCTATATTTCATTTTAATATGTATGGTGTGGGCATTGGCTAGTTGTCAGGATGATGAGTCTGTCTTTGATGTGAAGATGCCTGCTGAGGGAATTTCTTTTTATCCGATTGCCGGAGGTGCTGTAATGCATTATAAACTGCCGGCTGATGAGCATGTATATAATATCCAGTTACGTTATCAGGATGCTTTTGGACAGGATGTTATTCGTACAGGAAGTTATGCATGTGATTCTTTGGTTATTGTGGGATTCAATGAGGCGCAGCAAGGAGTGAAGGGATACGTTACTCTGTGTGACCGTAATAATGTCGAGTCTGAACCTTTGGAAGTGACTTTTGATACAAAAGATTCCGGACCGGTGGAGTTTATAAATAATTTGGAAATAGGTCCGGGTTGGGGAAAAGGTTTTACGATGTCCTATGAATTAAAAGAAGATGTCAAAGGAATGGCTCATGTATTTTATATAGGAGAAGATCCGCATTCTAAGCAGATGGATACGATATTGATAAAAAGTTTTGCTTTGACTAAGGGTGCTGTGACACTACAGGATACATTCAAACAAAAGCGAGATTCTTACGATATTGTGGTGAGGGCAGAGGATTTTCGTGGTTATATGGTAAAAGAGCGGATTTGGAAAGATATTTCTCCGCGTGAAGTGGAGAAATTATTACCCACAATGATGGATTTTCATGATCCGGAAGGTTTGTCTATTGAGGATCCTGCATTCAAATTGGGTAAGGAGTATTTGTTTGATGGAGATACCAAAGGAGAGAAAGGGTTCAGAAAAGAAACTGGTGCTGATTTCTATACCTATTTAGCGGGACCGATGGCAATTTCAACACCTGAGAATCCGGAAAAACCATTGTTTATTATAGATATGAAAGAAGAAAAGTTACCTGCAGAAGTAAGGTTGTATGGAATGCTGGCTGTACGTTCAGATTGGCCTTGGGGTCCTGGTGGATATTATCCGGAGCCAAATAAATATGGACGAATATGGACATCCTGTTATCCGAGTAAATTACCAAGTAGCGTGACTCTTTTTGGTTCGAACTCTATGGATGCAAGTGCAACATGGGAGAAAATTGTTCATTTTGAACAGGAACGGGATGTTGTAAATGAAGAGCGTTGGTGTGCCCGTTGTAATCATATAGATTATAAACAATATGCAATTTATGATTTTGATAAATTAACATTAGCATCACCCTGCTATTTAACGTTGACTTGTCCGGCAGACGGTAATAAATATCGTTATTTGAAAGTGGTGGTGAATGAGGTGTTTATGAATCCGGATGGTGGGTTCGAGTCTGCAGAAATGGGGGCTAATTATGATAAGCATGTTACATTGAATGAGTTGGAAATTTTTACGGCAAAATAATAGGTTATGAAGATGTTAAAATATTTATGGTTAGGCTGTTTACTATTGACATTTGGCAGTTGTGAAAGTCTGGAGGATACATATAGTGATTATGCCGAAGGCGGAGCTCTCCGCTATTTGGGAAAGTGTCGGGATTTAAAAATAGAGCCGGGCTGGAAGAGACTGATTGTATCCTGGGAAAATCATGTGGATCCGATGATTGATAAAATCAGGGTATCTTGGACCGCCGATGGTATCAGTCAAGATACGATATTGGATAAGAATGCGACTTCATTAGATATTTATAATTTGGAGAATAAAACCTATGAAGTTTCTGTATGCAGTATGGATAAAAATGGCAAGACTTCTTTGTCTATTACAGACTATATGCGTCCCTACACGTCAGAACATGAAAATGTACTGGCTTTTACCAAGGTTGTCAACAAGCATTTTTTTGTGAAAAATCGCTTGGTGTTGTTCTTTGATAATTGGCAAGGAAATATTGAGTCTGCTGTCTTGAAATATACTTCTGGTGGTCAACTGAAAGAATTGCAATTGGATAGTGCTTTTGTTACAGACAATGCCTATTTCCTTTTGCCTGATATTTTGGAGCCTAATACAGCCGTGACTGTAGAACGTAGCGGTCGTTTGGAAGGATGCGATGATTTAGTCGTATTCGATCCTCATGAATTAACCCATGGGCGTGTATATACTGCCGGTTTTAGAGAGTTGATAAGAGAAAAATACGGAGTGACGGACATTACGGATGAATTTGTAAATTCTTTGACAAGTTTGGATATCGACTATAATATTGAGACTTTTGAAGACATCATGCATCTTTCTTCTTTGAAGACATTACGCTTAGGCGCTAATCGCTATATGAATGACAAATATTTATTTTCAATTGGCGCTGACAGTGAAGTGGAGCAATTGGAACGTAGTATGTTTGCTTTAAAGGTTGCGAATGAAGTTTATGGTTTGGAAATTCAGCATTATAATGATCTTTATTTCCCGGAAGGAGAATATGCATTTGTAAAAGAGATGGGAAATCCGGAAATCAAGGAGAAAGAATATTTGATTGCTGACAACTGGAAATATACTTGGTCTGCAAGTGATCCGGATGATGATTTGCAGGTGGATGTCTTGTTTGATAAAGATTCTGAAGTTGGTTGGGAAGTTCGCAGACATATGGCTCCTGTTATTACTCATGAGATTATTGTTGATTTACAAAATGTGAAATCATTGAATGGGATGAAAATCACACAGAAAGATATTTCTCCCGGTACAAAGCAACATGGAATTTTAGCAAATAGTATAAAGATAAAGCTTTCCATGGATGAGGCTGTTTGGGAAAATGCAACTTATGTTGAGAATAACAAATTAGGAGCAACCAGCGGAGAAGTCACTTTTATTGATTTCCCAGAACAGAAGAGGGCACGTTATGTGAAACTGATAGTTGAAGAACGTCCTTATGGAAACACTCAATATGCAGTATCTTTAGGCAAAGTAAGATTATATTGATATTTTAGGTATTGTAGGATATAATGTCAGAATCAGGCTGATCGTATTCAGCCTGATTCTTTTTTTTATATGGGATTTGTCTATTTATTGTTAGTTGTGCGTTGTTAACAATTATGTTAATGGATTTCTTTTACCTTTGCGCTTCTTTTCCCAAAATGAATATTGGGATTGAATAGCAGGCGTTGTTTATGAAGTGATACCAGCATATAGAGGCTGGATTATAGGTCAAATTTATTATAAGTTTATAAGATGAGTAAAGCGAAAAGTGTTTTTATTTCTCAACGAATTTGTTTGTTTTTTTGGGTAAGTGTTTTGTTGTTTGGTTGTAGTGATATTGTTTATGAAGAGAATATACATTGTAACGAAATAGAAAAGCCTTGGGAAACTGATTTTTGCCAAGATACAATCAGTTTTGGTAAGCTTGCTTCGGATTGTTGTCGCTATATATTTCGTTTAGACGAGTCTTCTGCTTCAATAACTGATAATACAAAATATACGTTTCATATTAATGAATTATTGCAGGTACGTGCTACCTCATCAGGAGATTCTATCCGTATTACCAGTTATTCTGCTAAGACAATTTATGGTATAACTTTGGAAATATATTTACCGGAATTAAATCATTATCTGCCGGCTGTTTATTTTGATTCAATCCCTGGATTTTCTCAATTTGAGTTTAAACCGTCATTTATTGGCAAGCGTATTCTTTATAAATGTGCTGATGAAAAATATGTTAGTTTTGAATATCCATATTTGGATATGAATCGTATGACTCCTCGTTTGGTAGGTGATGATGCTCATTTGAAGATGTTGCAGCAAATAGATGCACAATGGAAAATGTTTTTTTCTAATTATGATTGGAGTTCTGAAAATACTGCAGCCAATTGGCGAGAGATGCGACCGATTTTCGCCAGAGAATGGATCGTAATGATGACTAATTATGCTTATATGATGACGACTCCAGAATATAAACATGTGATGGCGAATTTCAGTCGAGTATTCGGTGGAGAATTATGTGATAATGAAAAGACTCCTTTTACTGCTGATGATTATGCAGAAAGACAGAATTACTTCAAGCGACCGCATACATTCCGCTTAGGACGTACCGGAGATCAAGTGAGCGGATTAGGTGGTGGTACAACATTAGGTATTGCCGGATATAATTTTTATGGGCATTATGCTTCGTATAGTGGTTGGGAGGCCGTTGGGCATGAATTTATGCACTGTATGGGATATAGCCATTCTAGCAATATGACTTATGCTGTGAAAGGTGTTGGCTGGACTGAATTTATATGGCAGCTTCATATTTGGCTGAGTAGAGAGAAAAAATTGCCTTATTTAGATAGACATCTGTTGGATTTTACCAATCCGGATTATGTGAGTTATCGTGATAATATGG
>OGQF01000961.1_pt1 | contig 22354 bp, 18 predicted proteins | sample 1553141 | NCBI WGS metagenome assembly OGQF01 (sample SAMEA2580005, study PRJEB22360) | human gut metagenome | biome: human gut; feature: human-associated habitat; material: faeces | place: Denmark | collected 2008/2010
ATTATACAGCGTCCCCCCCCCGCGCGGTGGGGGCGCCCCCTGCCGGTGTTCGCCATCAGCGGCAACCACGACTCCGCCGACCGCATCGCCTTCGGCTCTGCCCTGCTGCAAAACAGCCGGGTGTACGTCAGCCCGGTGTTCTCCGGTGCGCCGATGCCCATCCCCCTCACCGACGAGTACGGCACGCTGGACGTGTACCTTCTGCCCTTCCTCAAGCCCGCCATGGTGCGGCATGTCTGGCCGGACGAGCCTGTGGAGAGCTACAACGATGCCCTTGCCTGCGTGCTGCGCCACTGCCCGCCGGACCCGGCCCACCGCAGCGTGCTGGTGGCCCATCAGTTCGTGGCCGGTGCTGCCTGCTGCGAGAGCGAGGAAGTCTCGGTGGGCGGTGTGGACAGCGTGGATGCCAGCCTGTTCGATGCCTTTGACTACGTGGCGCTGGGCCACCTGCACAGCCCCCAGAAGGTGGGCCGCGATGCCGTGCGCTATTGCGGCACCCCGCTGAAATACTCCTTTTCGGAAGCAGACCAGCACAAAAGCGCCACCTTTGTGGAGTTCGGTCTCAAGGGCGAAGTTTCCATCACCACCGCGCCGCTTACTCCGAAGCACGATCTGCGGGAAGTGCGCGGCAGCTACATGGAGCTGACCGATCGCCGCAATTACGACGGCACTGCGGTGGACGACTACCTGCACATTACCCTGACCGATGAGCAGGACGTGCCGGACGCGCTGGCCCGCCTGCGGGTGATCTACCCGAACCTGATGCGGCTGGACTACGATAATCTCCGCACCCGGGAAGATCAGGAGATCACCGCACCGGAGCGCGCCGAGAGCATCACCCCGCTGGAGCACTTCTCGGCATTCTACCAGCTGCAGAACAATCAGCCGCTGACGGCGGAGCAGGCGGCATTCTGCCAGCAGCTCATTGAGGAGATCTGGAAGGAGGACGAGGACGCATGAGACCGCTGAAGCTCACTCTTTCGGCCTTTGGCCCCTATGCCGCCGAGACGGTTCTGGAACTGGCAAAGCTGGGCAGGGGCGGCTTATACCTTGTCACCGGCGATACCGGCGCAGGCAAGACCACCCTGTTCGATGCCATTACATATGCGCTGTACGATCATTCCAGCGGCGGCGTGCGCGAGGGTACCATGCTGCGCTGCAAATATGCTGATCTTAAAACGCCCACCTTTGTGGAGCTGGAATTTGAGGTGAACGGCCAGCGCTATACCGTACGCCGCAACCCGGAGTACCAGCGCCCCAAAAACCGCGGCGAGGGCATGACCACCGAGAAAGCGGATGCCACCCTCACCTATTCCGATGGCCGTCCGCCGGTGACCAAAGCCAAGGATGTGACTGCCGCCGTGCAGGAGATCATCGGGCTGGACTACAGCCAGTTCTGCCAGATCGCCATGATCGCGCAGGGTCAGTTCACAAAGCTGCTCAACGCTTCCACCGAGGAGCGCAGCCGCATTTTCCGCAAGCTGTTCCGCACCCAGCGCTATGCCCGGCTGCAGGAGCGCCTGCAGGCCGAAAGCGCCTCCCTCAGCCAGCAGCGCACCACCCAGAATGCAAAGCTGGACAGTCTGCTCTCCGGCATCCGGTTTTCTCCCGACGACCCGGATGCCGATGCCCTTGCCGCACTGAACGCCCAGACCGAGCCGGAGACGGCCCTTGCCCTGCTGGAAGGTCTGCTGGCCCGCCAGCAGGCCGCGCAGGAGACCGTTGCTGCTGTCCTCAAGGACACCGAAGCCAAGCTGGACGAAGTACAACGTCAGCTAGGTGCCGCCCAGCAGGCCCGACAGCTGGCCACACAGCTGGCCGCAAAGCAGGCAGAGCTTACCGCTGCCCTGCCTGTGCTGAAAACTGCCCGTGCCGAGAGCGCCCGCCACGCAGGCGATGCCGCCCAGCTGGATGTTCTTGCCGGACAGGTGACGCAGGCACAGACGGCCCTTGCCGCCTACGATGAGCTGGATGCCATGTGCCATCAGCAGCAGGCCGCGCGGGATGCTGCCCAGCTGGCCGCTGCCAAGGCCAAAGCAAAACGCACCCAGCTGGCCGCACTGGACACAGCGCTGGCCGCTGCTGAAAAGGAGCTGACCGCGCTGGAAGATGCTCCCACCCGGCTGCTGGCCTTGCAGAACCGGGAAAAGGAGCTGGCCCAGCGCAGCACCGCCCTTACCACCCTGAACCAGCGGCTTGCTGCCTGCCAGCAGCAGGCACAAAAGGCCCACCGTGCGCAGGATGCCTACCGCACTGCCGCCGAAGCCAAGGAGCAGGCCCATGCCCGGCGGGATGCGCTGGACAAAGCCTTTCTGGACGCACAGGCCGGACTGCTGGCGCAGGCGCTGGCCGAGGGTGCGCCCTGCCCCGTGTGCGGCAGCGTCCACCACCCGGCAAAGGCCCAACTGCCCCACACAGCCCCCACGCAGGCGCAGGTGGATGCCGCCAAGCAGGAAGCCGAAAAGGCCGATGCACTGGCCCAGACTGCCAGCACTGCCGCACAGAGCGCCCTTGCCGCAGCCGACGAAGCCCGCCGCTCCCTGCGCCGGGATGCTGAGAGCCTATTGCCAGAGCGCTTCACTTCCCCGGATGGGACGGTGCAGCTGACCTTCAAGGGGATGAACGCTGTCCTGACGGAAGAAGCCTGTGCCCTGCACGCAGCACAGGCCGAGTGTGTCGCCGCGCTTCGGCAGGCCGAAGCAGACTGCGCCCGCCGCACCGCATTGGAGGCCGACCGTCAGGCAAAAAGCCGCCAGCGCCCGGCACTGGAACAGGCCGCCGCTGACAGCACCGCCGCCGCGCAGAATGCCAGCGCCGATGCACTGGAACAGCAGGCCGCTGCCGCTCGTGCAGCCCTGCCCTATCCGCAGCGGGCCGAGGCACAGGCCGCGCTGGATGCATTGGAAGCCAGCCGCACCGCCCTGCGCACCGGCATGGAGCGGGCTCAGCATTCCCTCAAACAGGCAGAGCAGGCCTATGCCGCTGCCAAAGCCGCTGTGGATGCCCTGCAGACCCAGCAAGCCACTGCCGAAACCACCGGGCCTGCCCAGCCGCTGGAATTTTTACAGGCAGAACAGGCCCGCCTTGCCGCCGCCCGCACTGCCCTGCGGGAGCAGGCCCAGCAGCTGGCCGCACGCCGGCTGCCCACCCGTGCAGCCGCTGAAAAATACCGCACCGCTGCCGAAGCGCGCACTCAGCTTGAACAGCGCTGGCAGTGGGTGAGTGCCCTTGCCGCCACGGCGGGCGGCACCTTGACCAGTAAACAGAAGATCAAATTGGAAGCCTACATCCAGATGAACTATCTGGACCGCATCCTGCGCCACGCCAACACCCGCCTGATGCAGATGACCGCCGGGCAGTACGAGCTGGAGCGCATTGGTGCCGAGAACCAGCGCAGCCAGTCCGGCTTGGACCTTGGCATCATCGACCACTACAACGGCACCCGCCGCAGCGTCAAGACCCTTTCCGGCGGCGAAAGCTTCAAGGCATCGCTGGCGCTGGCACTGGGCCTTTCGGACGAAGTACAGAGCGCGGCAGGCGGCATCCGTCTGGACACGCTCTTCCTCGACGAGGGCTTCGGCAGTCTGGATGACGAATCGCTGGAACAGGCCATGCGCGTACTTGCAGGGCTGACCGAGGGCGACCGGCTGGTGGGCATCATCTCCCACGTAGGCGCTCTGAAAGACCGCATCGACCGACAGGTGGTGGTGCGCAAAGCCCGCACCGGCGGCTCTACCGTAGAATTGATCGTGTGAAACACCGCAGGCCTCTTTATAAGTTACATCTTTCCGGGGCATCCTATGGGCGGAGGTGATTTTCCAATGAGCTTGACGCCCTTTATCCGCCACGAGCTGGAACACCAGCCCGGCATTGCCGCCGCACCGGAAAACAGCTGCACCCGCTGCAGCCCGCCGCTAGGCAGGGAGCCGGATCCCCTGCTGCCAGGCGACCCCGCTGCCCCCGGCACACAGGTGCCGCCGCAGATCGAAACACCGGGCCAGACCCCGCACCCGGACACAAACAGCGCCCCGCAGGGTGTGCCCATGACCAACGGCACCCCGGCCGCCTGTTACCAGAAGAACGCCCGGGAATTTTTGGCCGGGGATGTGCAGACCAGCGTGATGGCCCACTATGCACCCGGACTGTTCAGCACCGACCAGCACACCCATTCCTGCCATCCGGCCCCGGACGAGGATGCTTCTCAGGTGCTGAGCCTTGTGGACTGGCGTGAGGATGCACCTTACGGCTAACAAAAATTTTTCAAATTATTTTTGCTCTACCTGTTGAAATCTGCGTCCGCTTCCCTTATTATGGTAGCAAACAAAGATAAAGGCAGGTTTTGCATCATGGCAGAGATCAAATATGAAGTTGTTCAGCGCATTGCAGTTCTCTCGGAGCGTCCCCGCGGCTGGGAGCGTCAGCTGAACCTCATCAGCTGGAACGACGGCGAACCCAAGTACGACATCCGCGACTGGTCCCCGGACGGCACCCGCATGGGCAAGGGCATTTCCCTGAGCCACGACGAAATGGCCATCCTCAAGGGCCTTCTGGACGATCTGGAGCTGTAAGCATGGGCGGCCGCGAAGAGTTTTTGCAGATCTGGCAGCAGCACATCACCCGCCCCGGCAGCGAAAAGCTGCTGGACTGGCTGGACCATAAGACGGATTTCTTTACGGCACCGGCCTCCACCCGGTTCCACGGTGCGTGTGAGGGCGGGCTGTGTATGCACAGCCTGAACGTCTACCATGCGCTGCACGACACCTTTTTTACCGAGGGCGACAGCGAGGAGACCTTTGCCATCTGTGCACTGCTGCACGATCTGTGCAAGGCCAACTACTACAAGCCCGGCACCCGCAACGTGAAAAACGAAGCCACCGGCCAGTGGGAAAAGGTGCCCAGCTACAGCGTGGAGGATCTGTTCCCCTACGGCCACGGCGAAAAGAGCGTGTTCCTCATCGAGCGGTTCATGAAGCTGCACATCGAGGAGGCCGTTGCCATCCGCTGGCACATGGGCGGCTTTGACGATGCGGCCCGGGGCGGCTGCTTTGCCATCTCGGAAGCCTATGACAAGTATCCCCTTGCCGTCAAGCTGCACATCGCTGATCTGGAAGCCACCTATCTGATGGAGCACCGCACCAGCGCTGTGCGCTGAAAAAACAAAATACCCGGACAGGCACAGCAGTGCGATACTGCAGCCTGTCCGGGCTTTGTTTTGTTTAATTTTTGCGCTCGGCCTTGTTCTGGTACATTTTTTCATCTGCCTGACGGATGGCCTCGGTGAGCGGATGTACACCGCACACACCGCCAACACTGGCCGAAAGCTCCAGCTCCGGGTAGCCTTCCACTCTGGCACTGGTCGCAGCCTCCCGCACGCGCTGTATCACATGTTCCCCGGGCCGGATGTGCGGCACCAGCAGCAGGAATTCATCGCCGCCATAGCGCACCAGCACATCGGTCTGGCGCAGGTTGCTCAGGATGGACTGTGCCACGCTCTGCAGGGCCTTATCGCCCACCAGATGGCCGAACCGGTCGTTGACCTCCTTGAAGTGATCCACGTCGATCATCACTACGCCTTCCACCTGTTCGCTTTCCGCAAGGAAGCACTCGAAGTACTGGCGGGAGTATGCCCCGGTCAGCGAATCCACAAAGGCGCTGCGTTCAAAGTTGGAGCCGCGGTCCAGCAGCATCCGGCGGCCGCCCATATCCAGCCAGCGTCCGTCCGAAAGCTTGGACACCATTTCCAGCACGCAGTCGCGTCCGCCCACTTCCACATACTTTGCCATGACAAAATAAGCCTGATCGTCCTTGAACTCGATCTTGTTCAGGGATTCCTTGCGGGCAAGGGCCTTACTGGAAATGCAGTTTTCGCACCGGCCCGATTTGTTCCACACCATGTGGCAGGTGCCGGGCATCTCGGTCAGTCGGCCATCCTTGCCCAGGCTCAGCACCTTGGTGCTTTCCGGGTCCACCAGACGCACAATGTCAAAAATGCCCTTCAGGCGTTCCAGCAGTGCTTCCGGCTGGTCGCTGTTCACATCGCCCAGCATCAGCTCCTGCAGGCGGGCATGGTCATCTGTGATCTGGCCCACCACGCTTACGCAGTGGCGCACACCGGCGCGGCTCCACATGGTGTGCATCACCAGCCGGTGCAGCCGGTATTCCTGATCCACCGCGATCAGCACCGAGAATGCGGCATCCGGCTCTTCCGGCGTTGCGTCTGCAATGGCATCCAGCAGCTTGCGGCGGTCCTTGCCGGAGAGAAATGTCAGGCCCATGCCCTTATCAAAGTCCAGCTTCTGGGTTCGGTTGACCGGGTCCTCGTAGCGGTTCACCACGGTCACGCTGCCGCTGAGTATATCGTAATCGAACTGAATACCGCCGCGCTGCTCGGCATAAAAAGCGGTGCGCTCCCGTTCCAGATCCAGCAGGCGCTGGGCACGATCCTCACGGGGCAGAGCTTCGCGGTGCAGGATCTCCTCCGAAAGGCGGCGGGTCTCGTGGCGGAAACCGCGGTCATACTCCGAGCGCTGCAGCTCTGTGCGCAGCAACTCCGAGGATTCTTTCAGGCATTCCATCAGCAGCGGATTGAAGCTGCCGCACTCGCCGTGCAGGATCATGTCAACGGCCTTTTCGTGGCTGTAGGACTGCTTATAACAGCGCTCGCTGGTCAGTGCGTCGTACACATCGGCCAGTGCCACCACCTGTGCTGCAATGGGGATCTCGTCGCCCTTGAGCCTGTCCGGGTAGCCGCCGCCGTCCCACCGCTCGTGGTGCCAGCGGCAGATAGCGTGTGCCACCTTTACCAGCGGTTCGTCCTGCCCGATGGCAAACCCCTTCAGGATCCTGGCACCCTCGGTGGTGTGGGTCTTGATGGTGGCGTACTCTTCCTCGGTCAGGCGGCCGGGCTTGTTCAGGATCTCTTCCGGGATCATGATTTTGCCGATATCGTGCAGCGCCGACGCTGTGCTGATCAGCGAGATATCACTCTCGTCCAGCTGGTAACGGTCCGTCTTCTGCACCAGCTGATGCAGGAGCAGGTCGGTCAGGGTGCGGATGTGCAGCACATGCTGGCCGCTCTCGCTGTTGCGGAACTCCACCACATGGCTCAGAATGCTGATCATCAGCACACCGTTGTGCTCTTTTTCGTACACCTGATCGGTCACAAGGCGGGTAAGGCGCTTCTGCTTTGCGTAAAGCATGAGCGCATTCTTCACCCGGCGCAGCACCATGACCCGCTCGAACGGGCGGCGGATGTAATCGGCCACGCCCATATCATAGGCGCGCTCGACGCTTCGGGTGTCCTCTGCCGCGCTGATCACAATGACCGGGATTTCCTCCTGCCATGCATAGCACTGCATCACCCGCAGCACATCAAAGCCGTCCATTTCCGGCATGATCAGGTCCAGCAGCACCAGCGCGATATCGGTGCGTCTGCGCAGAATTTCGATCGCGCGCAGGCCGTTCTCGGCTTCCAGATATTCGTAGCCCTCGCCCAGAATCTCCTTGAGCATGGCGCGGTTGATCTCCGAGTCATCCACGATCAGTATTTTCTGTTTTGGTTCCATCTTAACCGATCCTCGCTCCTGTACTTCCGGCCGCAGGGTCTTCCGTTTCCTACCGGACCACAAAAAAAGCTGCTGCAACAGCTTTGCGCTTTGCAGCAGCTTTTCATTTCACTCATATCTGCTTTTTTTGCAGGTCATCCAGCTTTCCGTCATGCGCCCATCATATCGTCGAACCAGTTCATCAGCTCCACCGAGAGGTGCTCCAATCTGGTCTGGGGCTTCCAGTCCGGCTGAGCAGGCTGCGGAGCCTCCGGCCCGGGCTGTTCGGCCTCCGGCTCCGGCCGCGGACTCTGCGCTGCCGATGGTTCCGGCTGCGGGGACGTATGTGCCGCAACCGGCACAGGCCGCACAGCTTCCGCATGGCGGGCCAGCTCCTGACGTAGCTGCTCTGCATGAGCGCTCGCGCACTCAGCCTCCTGCCGCGCCTGCTCACAGGCCGCTTCCAGCTGGGCATTTTCCTGCCGCAGCGCGGCCATCTGCCGTTCACAGGCAAACAGACGGGTCTGATAGCGCAAAATTTCCGCACTGGCCGCTGCCAGCTTTCGGTTCATCTGCTCCAGCTGGGCACACACCGCCTTGGGCGGCTCTGCCGGAGCCTTTGCCGCGGCAGACTGGGCACAGCGCTGCCGCGAACCATTGTTCTGCTGCCTGCCCTGCGCCATGGTGTCCCTCCGATCCATCCGATACGCCTGATCCGCTTATGACGGCCAGCCTTTTATCTGCGCTTGTTCAGCATGGCCATCAGCTGGTCGTAATAGCCATTATCGCTGTTGTCCTCTTCCACGGGCTTTTCAGCAGTGGGTGCCGGTGCAGCGCCGCCTGCGGCAGAAGCTGCCGGGCTTGCAGTCTCGCTGCTGAACACAGCAGACGGAGTGGACTGTGCGCCGCCCATTGCATTGCTGATGCTGCTGCGCAGGTCGCTTGCGCTCTTGTTGTCAAAACCGGTAGCAACCACAGTCACACGCATCTCGTCCGAGAGGTTCTCGTCGAACGCAGTACCCCAGATGATGTTTGCATCGGGATGTGCGCTCTGGGTAATGAGACCTGCTGCGGTCTCCACATCCTCCAGACCGATGTCCGGGCTGGAAGTGATGTTGATGATCACGCCGTGTGCACCGGCAATGCTGGTCTCCAGCAGCGGAGAAGAAATAGCAGCCTTTGCGGCGTTCTCGGCCTTGCCTGCGCCCTTGGCGCTGCCCACGCCCATGTGTGCGTAGCCGGCATCCTTCATGATGGAGCGCACGTCGGCGAAGTCCAGGTTGATGAAGGCAGGCACATTGATCAGAGCGGAAATGGACTCAACGCCCTGACGCAGCACGTTATCGGCTGCCTGGAAGGCATTCATCAGGGTGATCTTTTCCTGGCTGATCATCTTCAGGCGCTCATTGGGAATGACGATCAGACTGTCCACATGCATGAGCAGGTTTGCAATGCCCTGCTCTGCCAGACCCATCTTGCGCTTGCCCTCAAAGGAGAAGGGCTTGGTGACGATGCCAACGGTCAGGATGCCCAGATCATGTGCCACCTCGGCCACAACGGGTGCTGCACCGGTGCCGGTGCCGCCGCCCATACCGGCAGTGATAAACACCATCTGGGAACCCTTGAGCGCATTTGCGATCTCGTCCTTGCTCTCTTCAGCGGCGCGCTGGCCGATCTCGGGGTCTGCACCGGCACCGCGGCCCTTGGTCAGCTTGGAACCCAGCTGCACCTTGGTGGCAGCGTGGTTCTTGGCCAGAGCCTGCTGGTCGGTGTTCATTGCGATAAATTCGACGCCCTGCAGGCCGTCGCTGACCATGCGGTTGACAGCGTTGCCGCCGCCGCCGCCCACGCCGATCACCTTGATCGTCGTAACGTTTTCGTCCATTTCTTCATCGAGCATGAGTGCCATAACTTTGTCCTCCATCGGATTTTATCGTAAAACTGCGCATAGCGCACAGAAATTATCTGCTTACACTTATATAACTGTATCGTATCATCTTTTTGCCCTGAATGCAAGTCAATTTTGCTTTTTTGAAGGTGTTTTTTTCTCGCTGGCGCTTTCCCGCGGCATTTCCCGCTCAATTTGGGCACCAAGTTCCGCCAGCATCTGTGCAAAACCGGCATATCCACGGTCGATGTAACCGGTGTCGGTAATGCGGCTCTGTCCCCTTGCCGCCAGCGCGGCCACCACCAGTGCCGCGCCTCCGCGCAGGTCCGCAGCCCGTGTACACGCGCCCTGCAGCTGCCGCACCGGCCGGATGTCCAGTGTGCGTCCCTGCACCTGCACAGCGGCTCCAAAAGCCGCAAAACCCTCTGCACAGCCGAATCTCCGCTCAAACACCACATCCTCGATGCTGCTGGCGCTGTCGGCGGCAAGCATGGCAGCAGCAAGCAGCGGCGCTGCGTCTGTTGCCAGTGCCGGGTATACCCCGGTAAACACTCTGCCCGCGCCGTGCAGCGCGCCCAGCCGGGTAATGACCGCACTTTCCGGCCCTGTTTCTACCCTGCAGCCCATTTGTGCCAGAATTTCCAGCAGCGGTGCATAGGTCTCCGGCCTGCAGCCGGTCAGTTCCACCCGGCCTCCTGCCGCCGCGCAGGCACAGGCAAGGGTGGATGCCACGATGCGGTCGGCCATGGGCGCAAAGCTGCAGCTATACAGCATTCGTCTGCCCTGCACCCGGATGGTGCTGGTGCCCGCGCCCTGTACACAGCCGCCGCAGCGGTTCAGGAATGCTGCCAGATCGCTGATCTCCGGTTCTCGTGCGGCCCCGCGCAGAACCGTCTCGCCCTGCGCCGCAGCTGCTGCCAGAAGCAGGGTCTCGGTAGCACCCACGCTGGGGAACCCAAGTGTGATGTCCGCACCGTGCAGTCCGGCAGGCGCTGTCAGGATCAGCCTTGCCCCCTCCTCCCGGCAGTGCACGCCCATCTGCGCAAGGCCGGAAAGGTGCAGGTCCACCGGCCTTGCACCAATGCGGCACCCGCCGGGCAACACCGTTTCCACCCGGCCAAGCCGTGCCAGAAGCGGTGCGCAGAACAAAATGGATGCCCGCATCCGCGCGGCGGCTTCCGGCGCAAGGCGGCAGGTGGAAGGCACGCCCTGCACCGTGATGTCGCTGCCCTGCCAGCGGGCCGTGCAGCCCGCACCCTGCAAAAGCTCCACGCTGGTGTCCACATCCGCAAGATGCGGCACCTGCAGAAAACGCACCGTGCCATTGCACAAAAGGGCCGCTGCCAGCAGCGGCAGCACGCTGTTTTTGGCTGCCGGGATGTGTACTGTGCCGTTCAGCGGCATGCCGCCTGTGATGATAAGATCTCCGCCCATGCAAAAAGCCCCCGTTCCGCAAAAGATACCTCATGCTATGCGGCGCGAAGGCTTTTTGTTTATTTTGTCTGCAGTTGTGTCATTTGTTTGTCCGGTTATTTGTAGCTGAACCGGCAGAGGATGCTGTCGTTTTATGGCAGGGAACGCCCGGTTTTATGTCTCCCCGCGGGACACCGACAGCACGATGCCCATTTCGCCCAGCAGCATCATCAGACTGGTGCCGCCGGAGGAAAAAAACGGCAGGCTGATGCCGGTATTGGGGATGGTGTTGGTGACTACCGCCATATTCAGCACTGCCTGCAGGGCCACCTGCACCACAAAGCCCACTACCAGCAGCGCACCGAACCGGTCCGGTGCATGCGCCGCCAGCGTGATGCCCCGCCACAGCAGCAGCGCAAACAGCAGGATCACCGCACAGGCTCCCACAAAGCCAAGCTCCTCGCACAGGATGGAAAAGATGAAGTCGTTCTGCGGTTCGGGCACGAACAGGTGCTTCTGGCGGCTGCTGCCAAGGCCAAGGCCCGCCGCGCCCCCGGAGCCGATGGCATACAGGCTCTGGATGGTCTGGTGGCCGTCGCCCAGCGGGTCGGCAAAGGGATCCAGCCATGAGCTGAGACGGCTGGCCGCGTAGGGCACAAGGTCCGGCATAATGATGATGGCAGCTCCAATGGCCGCTGCACCGCCCGCCCCGGCCAGCACGAACCACTTGAGGCCGGTGCCGCCCACGAACATGAGCACCGCGCCGATGCCCAAAATGAGCACGGTGCCGGAGAGGTGCGGTTCCAGCAGCATGAGCACCGCCACCGCTCCCAGCACCAGTGCAAAGGGCAGCACCCCCACCGCAAAGCTGCCCATGCGGTCGTGGTTGAGCGCAATGATATGCGCAAACACCAGCACCACCGCAAATTTGGCGATCTCGCTGGGCTGCAGTGTACCCAGGCCCGGCAGCACCAGCCAGCGCTTGCAGCCGTTGTACTCCGGCATGAACAGCACCGCCGTCAGCAGTACCATTGAAAGCGCCAGCAGCGGCCATGCCAGCTTGTGGTAAATATGGTAGTCCACCCGACTTGCCACCCACATGGCCCCGATGCCCAGCGCAGCATACAGCAGCTGCGGCCGCAGGTAGGCAAAAGCATCGCCCCGCCGGTACAGCGCCACTGCACTGCTGGCACTGCCCAGCATTACAAGGCCAAAGCCCACCAGCGTGAGCACCAGCACCAGAAATGGCAGGTCCATGGCCGGCAGATGCCGCAGCGGCAGGCCGCGCTTTGCATGGGCAGCAGCTTTGTGCATCCGTATCACCTCCGTTCCTTTATTGTACGCGGCGGCGGTGTCGGTTAGTCATATCCCCGGCGCACCGGCGCATACACTTGCCCAGAGAAGGAGGTGCCTGCCATGCCAAAACCGGAGCCGCGTCCCTTGCGCACCCTGCCGGAACGGGCATTCCATGCCCGGGCACGGCTGGTGGCCGCGTTGATGTGCTGCGTCTGCTTTGCGGGGCCTGCCGCGCGGCTGGCGTATCTGCAGCTGTTTGCGGGCGGCTGGTATACGAACCGCGCCCTCGGCCAGCAATTGCGCGATACTGTGGTGCCTGCCGACCGGGGCCGTATCTACAGCGCCGACGGTGTACTGCTTGCCGCCAACAGCAGCTGCTGGACATTGCGGGCCTCCCCGCGCGAGATGCCGGAGGAAAAGCTCAGCCTTGCCGCGCAGGGCCTTGCGGAAATATTGGAGCTGGACGAAGCGAAGCTGCTGGAAAAATTCAGTGACCGCACCTCCAACGACTGCCTTTTGCGCTACCGCGTGGAGCGCGGCACCGCCGACCGCGTACGGGATTTTTGTGAAGAGAACGGCATCACCGGCATCCGCATCAATCAGGACTCCAAGCGCTGGTACCCGGAGGGGGAATTTCTGGCCAGCGTGCTGGGCTTTACCAATGTAGACAACGCCGGTGTGAGCGGGCTGGAGCTGAAATATAACGATGTGCTCACCGGGCAGAATGGTGTGGTGCTCACCGCCGTCAACGCTTGGGGCTACACACTGGAGCAGAGCTACGAGACCGAAAAAGTGCCCTTGGAAGGCAGCGGCCTGCGGCTGACTGTCGATGCCAACATCCAGCATTACCTTGAAAACGCGCTGGATTATGCGGTCAAGGAGCATCATGTGGCGGCGCGCGCCGTGGGCATCGTGATGGACGTGAACACCGGGGCCGTGCTGGCCATGTCCACCACGCCCGCCTACGACCCGAACCAGCCGCGCGTGATCTACGATACAGCCGCCCGCAAGGCCGTGGATGCCCTTACCGGCAGCGAGCGCGCTGCCGCCCTGCAGCTGGCCCAGCAGACCCAGTGGCGCAACAAGGCCGTCAGCGACCTGTACGAGCCGGGCAGCGTGTTCAAGCTCATCACCTGCGCCGCCGCGCTGGATGCCGGGGCTGTGAGCAAAAACTCTACCTTTTACTGCGGCGAGTCCATCTCGGTGGCGGGCACACGGTTCCACTGCGCCAACCACAAGCGCCACGGCAGCCAGACCGTGACCCAGGCGCTGGAAAATTCCTGCAACCAGAGCTTTATCCAGATCGGCGCGCGGCTGGGCAAGGAAGCCTTCTGCGATTACTTTGCCGCTTTCGGCCTGCGGGAGCCAACCGGGGTCGATCTGCCCGCCGAACCCAAAAAGAGTCTGTACTACACCGCCGACCGCATGGGGCCGGTGGAGCTGGCCTCCTGCGCCTTCGGCCAGAGCAGCAAGATCTCCTATATGGAAATGGCCGCAGCCGTGTGCGCTGTGGTGAACGGCGGCAGGCTGATGCAGCCTTATCTTGTCAGCGATATCCTAAACCCGGACGGCAGCATTCTGCAGCACACAGAGCCGGTGTGCAGGCGGCAGGTGATCAAACCGGAAACTTCTGAAACTATGCGTGAGATGATGGAAGCCGTGGTGCTCTACGGCGGCGGGCGCAATGCCCGCATCCAAGGCTACCGGGTAGGCGGCAAGAGCGGCACCAGCCAGAAGCTGGACAGCGCCGACGAAAAAGCCCGTATTGCCAGCTTTGTGGCCGTGGCTTCCATCGACGACCCGCAGTTTTTGTGTCTGGTGTGCTTGGACGAACCCCACAGCTGGACGACTGCCGGCGGCAGCCTTTCAGCCCCGGTGTGCGCCGAGGTTCTGGAACAGACGCTGGTGTACAAGGGCGTGCCCCGCGCCGTGGAACCGGAAACCGATACCGATCCCGCCCAGACCGCTGCCGACCTGCCCGCCGACGGTGACAGCTTTGACGGGGCGTAAGCAAAAAACGGCCCCGGAAAGGTCTTCCGACTTTCCCGGGGCTGCAATGTTTTTTTGTTTAATTCTGCTGCGGCTGCTCGCGGAAGACGATCTCGCCGGTCTCGCTGTTCATAGACTCCACAATGGCAAGGCTCTCCAGCTGGATGCCCTTGCTGCGGATCAGCTCGCCGCCCTGCTGGAAGCCCTTTTCCACAGCAATGCCGATGCCCTCCACTGTGGCACCGGCCTCCTGGGCCAGATCCAGCAGGCCCATCAGGGCACAGCCGTTGGCAAGGAAATCGTCAATGATCAGCACATGGTCTTCCGGGGTGAGGAACTTTTTGGAGACGATCACATTGTAGATCTTTTTGTGGGTGAAGGACTGGATCTTGGTCTCGTAGTTGTTGTAGTCCAGATTGATGCTCATGGACTTTTTGGCAAATACCACCGGCACGTTGAACTCGCTGGCCACGATGGCTGCAATGCCAATGCCGCTGGCCTCGATGGTGAGCACCTTGTTGATGGGCTTGCCTGCAAACAGGCGCTTCCACTCCTTTGCCATCTCCCGGAACAGCGGAATGTCCATCTGGTGGTTGATAAAGCTATCCACCTTGAGCACATTGCCCTCGCGTACGATACCATCTTTGCGAATACGATCTTCCAGCATCTTCATAGTGCAGCAATTCCTCCAACCTGATCTTTTCCATGCCCATGCGTTTGCAGCGCATATTTCTCTTTTTATTTCACTTAGTATACCGGATGCTCTTTCCTTTGGCAAGAGGTTTTCTTGATAAATTTATAGGTTTTCCGCTCTTGTACTTTTTACAGATTCGAGTATACTGTAGTTAATATAAGGTGTGTCCGGCATCTGTGCACCGGCACACAGGAGGGGAGAGCATATATGAAAACGGGTCTTGTGCTGGAAGGCGGTGCCATGCGCGGCATGTTTACCGCCGGTGTTCTGGATGTATTGATGGAGCATGGCATCGTGCTGGATGGTGCCATTGGCGTTTCGGCCGGTGCGGTGTTCGGCTGCAACTACAAGTCCCATCAGATCGGCCGTGTGATCCGCTACAACACCCAATATTGCAACGATAAGCGCTACGCAAGCTTCGGCAACCTGCTGCGCACCGGCAACCTGTACAGTGAGCAGTTCTGCTACCACACCGTGCCGGAAAAGCTGGACGTGTTCGACGCAAAGGCATTTGCAGAGAACCCCATGGACTTTTTTGTGGTGTGCACCGATGTGCGTACCGGCGACCCCATCTATCACAAGTGCCGCACCGGCGATGCCGAGGATATCCAGTGGATGCAGGCATCCGCTTCCATGCCGCTGGCGGCCAAGATCGTAAAGATCGGCCATTATCAGCTGCTGGACGGCGGCATTGCCGATTCCATCCCCGTGCGGTTCTTCGAGTCCATCGGCTACAAACGCAACCTCATTGTGCTGACCCAGCCCAAGGGCTTTGTGAAAAAGAAGAACAAGATGCTGCCCGTCATCCGGGCACGCTACATGCGCTACCCCGCTTTCGTGGAAGCCGTTGCCGACCGTCACGAGCGCTACAACGAAACGCTGGATCACATTGCCATGCTGGAGCAGACCGGCAAGGCGTTCGTCATCCGCCCGCCCATCCCGCTGGAGATCGGCTCCATGGAGCGCGATCCGGTCCAGCTGCGCCGCGTCTACGAGACCGGCCGTGCCGTTGCCGAAATTCAGGTGGATAAGATCGCTGCCTTTGTGAACGAATCCAAAGCTGCAGTGGAAGAGTAACGGCGGCACAAACAGATATCCTGCATGTGCATAGCCCCCACGGGAAGCAGTTCTTTTGATCGAAGCGCAGGTGCGCAGCCAGAAGGTCTACATGTGATGTTTTCGCGGCATCACGAAAATGTTAACGTCAACAAAATCATGGTATAGCAGCAGCCCCGGTGAACCTGACGGTCCATCGGGGCTGTTTTTGCGCTGTCTTCAACGACATCGCCGCAGCTGTTCGAATCCACCCTCGAGAGTGAGACTTAAGATGCCGGGCAAAACAAAAACCAGCGTAATTTCTACGCTGGTCCTTTTGGTGGGCGCGGGTGGATGTCGCGAGCCGCGCTGCTAAAAAAGCCCCGCAGGGGCTTTTTTGCCCTCCGGACTATCCGGCGGGCCGATGCTGTTCGAATCCACCCGCCCAGTGAGTCTGGCTTTGCAGCAAAACAAAAACCTCAGCGTACTTTCATACGTTGAGGCTTTTTGGTGGGCGCGGGTGGATGTCGCGAGCCGCGCATCTAAAAAAGCCCCACAGGGGCTTTTTTACCCGCCGGACTATTCGGCGGGCCGATGCTGTTCGAATCCACCCGCCCAATAAGTCTGGTTTTGCAGTAATACAAAAACCTCAACGTACTTGCATACGTTGAGGTTTTTTGGTGGAGCGAAGCAACCCAAATCCGAACCATTGCCCTCTGGGGCATCTTTGGCGGCGATTTCATCGAAAGTGATGGTTTTTGTGCCGTCTTTGTAGTTGAATGTAATCAAAACTTTTTCATCATAGAGATAAACAGCATTCACGAATGTATTGATAAGCGTTTCCCGGTGGCTTTTCACGTTCGGGTCGATCTTGCGGAACCGGGTCAGCCAGAACCGAACCTGATTTTCGCTCAACCGTGGCCGAGCGATTTTTTCTTCGGCAATCCGAATCTCAAGTTCTTTCTGCTGGGCTTCCAGCTTTTCCAAACGCGATTTGGTGGAGTTGGTCAGCACACCTGCTTGAATGGCGTTCAGCATATTTTCAATGCCGTTCTCTACCTCGCGCATCTGCTTTTCCAGGAAAGGGAGAGTGGTGTTTTCCTGATCCTGCAACTCCATCACTTCCGCAACGATGGCATCAATCACGGCATCGTCCTGAATCAGCTTCATGGTTTCAGCTATGACCAAATCTTCCAGCCACTCTTTACGGACGGTCTTTTTCTTGCAGGTCTTGAAACGCTTCGCGGTGGCGCACTTATAATAATGATGAACGACCTTGTTTCTACCCGTACCGCACTCGCCGAACATCATCGCGCCGCACATTCCGCAGAACAGCTTGGTGGTGAGCAAGTAATCGTCCTCGGCCTTGTGGCGGGCAGGAGCGCGGCTGTTCTTTTTGATTTTCAGCTGCACTTCCTCAAACAAATCCTTGTCCACGATGGCCGGGATACTGTCGGGCATCACAATGTCCTTGAAGTGGTTTTCTCCGATGTACCGCTTATTTGTCAGCAGCTTCTGAACACTGTTGTAGGTGAACTTCTGGTTGCGGTTAGTGGTCACGCCGCTGTCGTTCAGCCAGTTCATCAGTTCTTTCATAGTTGCGCCATCGTTGTACCGCTGAAAGGCTTCTACCACAAAGGGAGCTTTCAGCGGGTCGACTTGAAAGAACTTCTCCTCATCCACCTTAAAACCAATGGGAATCGTGCCGCCGTTGTACTTCCCCTTCAGAACATTCTCGGTCATGCCGCGCACAACTTTTTCAGAAAGTTCTGCCGAGTAGTATTCAGCCATGCCGGTGAGCATACTCTTGACCATGATACCCGCAGGGCTGTCAGAGATAGGCTCCGTGGCAGATACCAGCTTGACATGATTTCGTTCCAACTGGTACTCATAGTGGGCTGAATCATAGCGGTTCCGGGCAAAACGGTCGAGTTTCCAGACCAGCACGATGTCAAACAGCCGTTTTTCGCTGTCCTTGATCATCTGCTGGAAGTCCGGGCGGTTATCGGTTTTGGCGGAAAGGGCACGGTCAATGTAGTGTTTGACCACGGTAATGCCGTTCTTTTCGGCGTAGGCCGTACATTCACGAATCTGCCCTTCGATGGATTCTTCGCGCTGGTTATCGCTGGAATAGCGGGCGTAAATCACGGCGGTCATGCAAACACCCCTTTCACTTCATTCTCCGCAGGCGGCGCACAAGGTCGGATGCGCTGTACAGCACACGAGCCACCGAAACAGCATCCCCGCCCACAATGTAGAACACCGAGTAGTTGTCCACCAGCATCTGCCGCAGCCCTTGAGTGCGCTCCGGCTCACTTTCCACTAGCGCACAGCGCTCTGGCAGGATGTTCAGGGATTGGATGGCTTCTGCAATACGATTATACTGCCCCATAGCCGTGTCAGGCTCCAGCAGACGGTCAGCAATATAGCTGTAAATCTGCTCCATATCGCTGAGGGCTGCACGAGAAATTTTCACGTCATACTGCTTCATCTGTGCTGTTCCCTGAATTGTGCGAATGCGCTTGCCGCATCCACGGTATCACCGTTCTGAATTTCCTTAATGCCTACCTGCAAGGCTGCATGAAGCTGATCATCGGTCATGGTGTCAGCATTCAGAGCCGCAGGAGCTTTCGGCAGGGACAGAGAAAAGGGGATGCCGCCAGTCAGGGTGATCTGGCGCAGGTACATATCAATGGCGGTTGCCATCGGGATGCCGAGCTGCTTCAGCACATCCTCGGCCTGCTGCTTGACGGTAGGGTTCACACGGAGATTGAGCGTCATTGTTTTTTCCATGGTTATCACCTCGGATTTATTGTAACGTATTTTGCGTTGCAAGTCAATTCGAGGTGAACGCGCAAATGAAATTCTCCATATCGCACAATATATTCATCGTTAAATTGTTCAAAGCGCGGGATATTCACCCTCTATAATAAATTCTTGGAGTGTGCCTAGCTTTTGCTGAGTAGTAAGTTTGAATATTATCTCTCTTGGCTGCGACCATGGCAGACTGGAAGTTTAACCTTCAATAAACTATTTACTGTACAATTCTTTTAGAATACACCAAAGATTCATTATCACACCAACGCCACCAACAAGTGCAATGAGAATCCCTGCAACTACTGTAAGGCGAACATTTTGATTAAAGGCATACCATAAAAAATTAGTGTCCGCACAAAGTATAAGCAAAATTCCAACAATAAATATGCTTACCGATACGATTGCTGTAAGAATTTTTTTCATGTTACACTCTCCTTTGTGTATCACTGTTATTCTCCGAGAAAGTTCGACTCACATCCCTATGATAGTGAACACATCATTCGTTTCAAAACACTTTGCTGCCCAAGGAACTGCTTCTGCAATAATCTCTTTGCAAGTACATCCATCCGATTGACTTTTTGTTAAAATATTATCCCATTGTACTTTTGTAACGATTGTTATTCCATAAAAGTCAAACTCTGGAATCACTTCAAGAATCAGATCTGAAACATGGCGGCTATTCCATACTTCATCACTGATGCTAATAGATGTGTCAAGCCAGCACTTGTCATGATACTGCCCTTGTTGAAATTCCAAGTAGCAGCTGCTGTGTGAGGCTTTTCTTTGATCTTCGTCAATAAAATACTTCAAATTAGTTCACCCGTATTAGCAGATAGCTGTGGTCATCGCTATGTACTACAAGCGGAAAAGTTATATCAAATCCCATTGATCGTTAGCAATTCAACCCATCACAGTAACCATCTGGAAGTATTGATACTGATATTCGTCTTCTAATACAGCCTGCATCTCTTCCATGTATAACGGGTCTTTCAACAGTTTGAGATGAAATGCTCGCTCTCTCCAAAGTCGGACTCCAATTTCAGGGAAAAGATATTCCGTTCCCAGTTGCAAGTCCTTTTCGTTGCAAACAACGTTGTCCTTTTTCATTAAGCTATCAATAATACACTCGGCGGTTGTATTAAACATATCCAGCCCGAACAATTTTATTGATGCCACTTTAGACAACTCTCTCTGGATGCCGATTTCAGTAGCTTTTCCGTTCCGATACTGCACCAGAAAGAACGAATCATTATCCATATATCGTCCTGTTATCAAATTAGGATCACCAGTTTCAGCACAACGCTCCATTTGCATTGCTTCATCAGAAGAATTCGACCACTGTTTCTTCATTTGTAGAAGAGCATTTTCTAGCTCATCTGGTGCCATACCTAATTTTAATTGTCCAATTCCAATATGTGGTATAATAATTATCTCTTTCATAACAAAACCTTATACCAAAAAGGTAAACCACACAAATGCAGCAGTTGCACATATCATCAGAACCAGTAGTATCGTACTTGCAAGTTTCTTCTCAATGGAAACTTTCTGATTTTCGCATAGGACAATCTGCTGAAGATTGTGAAATTCGGCTTCGCTGACATTTCCATTTAATGCTTTCCATGCAGTGCAGCGATCTGTAACCAGCAAAAAATCGGACAGCATTTCCATAAAGATGACAGCGAAAAATGCCAGAGAAAAGAACCACATCCCATTCCATTGAAGTTCTGTCAACACCCTCTGAAGGCTTGAAGGCTTTAATGACACTAACGAAATAATGTAAATCAACGTGTTGCAGAATTCTCTTGCTAATGGCCCTTTTTGTTTAAGAAAATCCATTTTCAACCCTTTCCTTACAAACGGAGTGACTTAACCACCAATAGCCTGATAGTAATCCGTTTTAGAACGAATCAAAGAACCGTTTGACTTGTATTCTTTGACAGTTTGATGGTAGCAATATTTTCGAAATATGTGTTCTATTTTTTCTGCATTGGAATCACCTCATATCAAGTTTGAATTCATATTCTATGCGTCAAATTGTGACTGATTTCAATGTTTTTTTTTGGTGATGACTAAGATGTTTTATTTAGCTCATTTCGTCCGATGCGGTAAATCTTCTTGTCTTGTTCTCCTACTTCAACAATAAGTTCATTTTTATTGTGATGAACTATTACTGGAATATAGCTATCGGAATTTTCCACCATCAAACATGTGACTCCATTCGTCCATTCACTGTTCAATTCCTTTGATAGCATGGAAATGATTTCTTCTTTCGTCATTTTGATTAATGAATAACCTCCATTTTGTACACTCCCCCAGGAGCTTTTGCTTAGTCAACGTTGCTCACACTGCGTTTGTGACAGCTTTTTTGAAAAAAGTTCAAAATCTTGTCAGCTTTGGACGCTTCAACGAAAAAGTGTCCACACATTTGTAAATAATTACAAGCGTGTGGGCAAAAATTCAGCCAGTTAGGAAATGCTCTCTGCAATTTTTAGAATCTCTTCACGCGGTATCTTTCCAATAATCGTATGTGAAATGCCATCTTTCTCCCATACTAGCACATATCTTGTACGGCCTCCGCTATTGTTTGTTCCGAGTGTGGCATCGGCTGTTCCAACTTAACCTCGTTCTAAATAAACCGTCTGGCGGTATCTAACTGATTAACATTTCAACAAAGAAGCTGTGGTTGGAGCCTCCAATATTGAGCAATCCATTTTCTTTCCACTGCATCATAGGGATAACCGGGATTCCCCAGCATCTCTTTTATTCAGGATTTTTCTACTGAAATCCGGATTCCAAATCCTCCCTCTGAGTATGCAATGCTTATCCATGTTTCATCTTTTCTTAGCAAAACGCCTGTCGAAACGCTTTCTGAAGCCGATGCCTCTTCAGCGTATCCTAAGGTTTTCAATTGGTCAATATATTTTTGTATTTCTTCTTCAGAGATATTATTATAAAAGATTGCATAATACCCAGCATTAGAACCATCCAATATATATTCTATCGTTCCACTTTCCGGCTCACAAATAAGCCTAGTGTATTCATTATCCGGCCAAACTGAAGTATAAATACATTTTACATCAGACGGATTGGTTCCTCCATGTGTAGCAAATTTTCCCTGACCTGAAAAACGAATGCAAAGAAAGACCAATATCAAAACTATAAAGGCAACCGCCATACTGCTAAAAAATTCCAATTTCTTATTCATTTGGCTTGCTCCATAATTCAAACGTACAAAGCCACGATTCTTTTCTTTCGACTCTAAAGAATCGTGGCTTTTATACCCATTATCTAATGCTTTTATTACGGAATCGTGATGTCGTAGGAAATGGAGAACTGGCCACCGTTTGCCAAAGCATTCAATTTGTTTTCAAGGAAATTATCTGCATTGGAATCACCTCCATCACGGTTTCCATTTTAGATGTTGATAATAGCAAAGCACAAATAGAAAAAATCCACAATATTGTAGCAAGACGGAGAAAAAATGTCACCAAAACGGTGTAAGCGCAAAGCAGGGATTGGTTCTTGATCTCTGTTGTGAGAGTTCACAAACGTCCGGGGTGCTGTTGCCGGAAGGATGCTTTCTTCAATTTTCTTCCAGAATTCTCTGCAAATAGCGGGCTGTTTATGCTTCTTGAGAATCCATCTAGTGAATACCGACACCCTCCATGATCTTTTCTA